>Ga0081539_10000549_pt1 | contig 77428 bp, 65 predicted proteins | sample TabmetS4T2R2_FD_71023 | JGI IMG/M metagenome (GOLD analysis project Ga0081539, IMG submission 71023) | Tabebuia heterophylla rhizosphere microbial communities from the University of Puerto Rico - S4T2R2 | ecosystem: Host-associated > Plants > Roots > Rhizosphere ...
ATATCCGAATCAACGCCAGCATCCGAAGGTCCCCCCAGCGTCGGTGGACCTCCTTCAGAATCAACTTCTACTCGCCGCGCAACAGCTTTCTACTGATATGCGATTCCCCTGGGGTCTGGGGGGCGGAGTTCACTCCGCCCCCCAGCCTTCACGAGTCCACGTGTTTCTGCGACACTCGCCCCTTCACGCCACACGCAGGAACCCACACGGCAATGACGGAAACGCGCAAGCCCGGGCGTCTGTTCTTCGCCAATCCGGGCCCCACCAACATCCCGGACTCGGTGCTGCTGGCCGTCGCGCACCACACCGTGGATTTCTTCGATCCCGCCTTCGTCGCGGTCTATGACCGCTGCGTCGCCGGCCTCCAGCGCGTGCTGAAGACCCAGCACCAGGTCTTCTTCTACACCGCCTCCGGCCATGGCGCCTGGGAGGCGAGCCTCGCCAACGCCTTCTCTCCCGGCGACCGCATCCTCATCATCGAGAGCGGCCATTTCTCGGATTCCTGGGCGAAGATGGCCTCCGATTTCGGCCTCGACGTGCACACACTCTCCGCCGACTGGCGCCGCGGCGCCGACATTTCCTCGCTGCGCGCCGCGCTCGAGGCCGATCGCGAGCACCGCATCAAGGCGGTCTGCGCCGTGCACAACGAGACCTCCACCGGCATGACCCTGCCGCTGGCCGAGGTCCGCACCGCGATGGACGCCGCCCGCCATCCCGCGCTGCTGCTGGCGGACACCATCTCCTCGCTCGGCTCCATCGATTTCCGCATGGACGAATGGGGCGTCGATATCGCGGTGGGCGGCAGCCAGAAGGGGCTGATGCTGCCCACCGGCCTCAGCTTCACCGCCGTCTCGCCCAAGGCGATGGCGGCGCATGCCGAGGCGCGGCTGCCCAAGCACTACTTCCACTGGACGCATATGCTGGCTCGCCCGCACAAGAGCTTCCTCGGCACCGTGCCGATCGCGCTGTTCTACGGCATGGAGGAAGCGCTGCGCCTGATCGAGCAGGAAGGGCTCGAGCAGGTCTTCGCCCGCCATTCCCGCCTGGCGGAAGCGACGCGCCGTTGCGTGCGCCAGTGGTCCGGCAACAACGGCCCGCTGCTCTTCTGCACCTCGCCGGACCGCTACTCGGATTCTGTCACCGCCATCCTGATGCCGGACGGCCTCGACGCCGATGCGCTGCGCCGCGTCACCATGGAGCGCTTCAACACCTCGCTCGGCGGCGGCCTCTCCAAGCTCGCCGGCCGTGTCTTTCGCATCGGCCATCTCGGCGACCTGAACGAGCCGATGCTGCTCGGCGCGCTCTCCGCGGTGGAGATGGCGCTCCGCATCGCCGGCGTGCCGCATGCGCCGGGCGGCGTCGCCGCGGCCATGGACTACCTCGCCGCGAGCTGAGGCGATCGGAAGGGGGCGTCGTACAGGGCACCGCCCGGCGCCGGCGGTGGCGTCGCGCGCGGCGGCGCCGCGATCCGTCGCGCTGCGTCGCGCGGCCGCCCGCACCGACTGGCCGCCCGCATCCTGAGGCCGCCCGCATACGTGGAAACGCGGCGGGCGCCCGCCCGGCGCCGGTTTTCCGCCACGCCGAACCGCTCTACCCTCCCCGGCAACGCAAGCACGGGGAAATGTCCGCATGCCGAGTGCCCGCCGCGCGATCTACCGTCACGGCGACCTCAAGCGCCTGTTCGATCCGGCGAGCATCGCCATCATCGGCGCCTCCGCCCGCACCGGCTCCTTCGGCGAGCGCACCCAGAACGCGCTCGCGCGCTTCACCGGCCGCCTGCATCTCGTCAATGCGCGCTACGACAGGCTCGGCGATCTCCCCTGCCATCCCTCCGTGGCCGCCCTGCCCGAAGCGCCCGATTGCGCGATCATCGTCGCCGCGCGCGACGCCGTGCAGGGCATCGTCGAGGAATGCGCTTCCGCCGGCGTCGGGGGCGTCATGATCTACGCCTCCGGCTATGCCGAGCTCGGTCAGCCGGACCGCATCGCGCAGCAGCAACGCCTGGCCGAGACCGGCCGCGCCGCACGCATGCCGATCGTCGGCCCCAACTGCATCGGCATGGTGAACTTCGTCAGCCGCGCCGGTGTCACCTTCATGGTGCCGCCGAGCATGAATCCGCCGCTGCCGCACGCCGTCGGCATCGTCAGCCAGTCCGGCGCGCTCGGCTTCTCGCTCGCCCAGGCGGTGGAACGCGGCGTCTCCGTGAGCCACCTCCTCACCACCGGCAATTCCTCGGATGTGGATGTCGCCGACTGCGTCGCCTTCCTCGCCGAGGATCCGCATTGCGCCGCCATCGCCTGCGTCTTCGAGGGCATGCCCGACCCCACGCGCTTCCTCGATGCCGCCGAGGTCGCCTGGGCCGCCAACAAGCCGCTCGTCGTGTTCAAGCTCGGCACCGGCGAGCAGGGCGCCGCCGCCGCGATGTCCCACACCGGCTCGCTCGCCGGATCGGACGCCGCCTACCGCGCCGCCTTCGACCGCGCCGGCGCCATCCTGGTGGAAGACTTCGAGGCCCTCATCGAAACCGCCTGCTTCTTCGCCAAGGCGCCGGCGCCGAAGGCGCCCGGCCTCGCCGTCGTCGCCGTCTCCGGCGGCGCCGCCATCATGGCCGCCGACCGCGCCGAGGCGCGCGGCATCCCGCTGCCGCAGCCGCAGCCCGAGACCCGCGCGGTGCTGGAATCGCGCATTCCCGAATTCGGCTCCGCGCGCAATCCCTGCGACGTCACGGCGCAGGTCGCCAACGATCCCGAATCCCTCACCGCCTGCGCCGAGGCGATGCTCGCCGAACCCGCCTATGGCGCGCTGCTCTATGCCCAGATCTATGCGAGCGACATGGCTGCCACCCGCAGTGCGACGCTCGGCGAGATCGGCGCGCGCCACGGCAAGCCGATCTGCATCGTCTGGACCGCCGAGCATCTCGAAGGCCCCGGCGCGCGCGAGACCGAGCAGAACCCGCGCGTCGGCCTGTTCCGCTCCATGGACCGCTGCATCGCGACGCTCGCCGCCTGGCACGCCCGCGAGGCGCGCCGCGCCGCCGGACCGCGCATCGCGCAGCGCCTCTCCCCCGCTTCCGCCGCGCGCGACGCCGCCGCCCTCATCGCCGCCGCCCCCGGCCGCGCACTCACCGAACGCGAAGCCAAGCGCGTCCTCGCCGCCTACGGCATCCCCGTCATCCCCGAACACCTCTCCGCCGACGAAGCCGACGCCCTTGCCGCGGCCACGCGCTTCGGCTTCCCCGTCGCGCTGAAAGTCGAAAGCCCCGACCTGCCGCACAAGACCGAGGCCGGCGTCATTCGCCTCACGCTCAAGGACGAGGCGGAACTGCGCGCGGCCTATCGCGACATCCTCGCCAACGCCCAGCATCACGCGCCCAACGCCCACATCAACGGCGTGCTGGTCCAGCCCATGGCGAAGCCCGGCGTGGAGGTCATGGTCGGCGCGCGCATCGACCCCCTTCTCGGCCCGCTGATCCTCGTCGGCCTCGGCGGCATCCTTGTCGAGCTGATGCGCGACAGCGCCACCGCCCTCGCCCCCGTCACCCGGGCCGAGGCCGCTGATCTCTTCCGCCGGCTCAAGGGCTTCGCCGCCCTCACCGGCTTCCGCGGCGCCCCCGCCGCCGATCTCGGCAACCTCGCCGCGATCGTCGCCCGCCTCTCCGAATTCGCCGCCGACCAGCACCAGCTGATTGTGGAACTCGACGTCAACCCCATCATCGTCGCCGGCGCCGACGCCACGGCGGTGGACGCGCTGATCGTCAAGCGAGGTTGACCATGCCGCCCCTCCTGCTGCTCTGGACCGACACCGCCGAGGCCTACCGGAAGGCGCTCGCCGAGGCCGGCCTCGCCGACCGCCTGCGCATCGCAACCCTCCCGCGCGCCGCGACGCCCGACGCGCAGACCCTCGCCGAATGCGAAGCCATGCTCGCCTGGCGCGCCCCGCCCGGCCTCCTCCCGCGCATGCCGAAGCTGCGCTGGATCCAGGCGCTTACCGCCGGCGTCGAATCCTGGCTGGCCCTCCCCGATCTCCGCGAAGACATCGCGCTCTGCTGCGCGCGCGGCACCCACCGCCTGCAGATGCCGGAAAACATCCTCGGCGCGCTGTTCCACGTCACCAAGCCCTTCCAGGCGATCGTCGAGGACCAGCGCGCCTCCCGCTGGACGCGCCAAGTCCCCGACACCCTCGCCGGCAAGACGCTCGGCATCCTCGGCCTCGGCGCCATCGGCCAGGAGCTCGCGCGCAAGGCCGCCGCGCTCGAGATGCGCGTCATCGGCACCCGCCGCACCCCCGAACCCGTCCCCCACGCCGAAGTCTTCGCCCCCGAGCGCACCGACGAAGTCCTCGCCCAGTCCGACTACCTCCTGCTCCTCCTCCCCGTCACGCCGCAGACCATCGACTTCATGAACGCCGCACGCCTGGCGCGCATGAAGCCTTCCGCCTGGCTGCTCAACTTCGGCCGCGGCCAGCTCGTGGTGGACGCCGACCTGATCGCCGCGGTGCACGAGAAACGCATCGCCGGCGCCGTGCTCGACGTCTTCCGCCGCGAGCCGCTGCCGCCCGAGCACCCGTTCTGGACCACCCCCGGCATCGTGGTCCTGCCTCACATCGGCGGCGTGCACGCCGATCGTGACTCCATGGTGGCGAAGGTCCTCGTCGAGAACACGGCGCGGTTTCTGGATGCGCGCCCGCTTGAAGCTTTGGTGGATCGCGAAGCGGGGTACTGAATTAGCTGGGGGGCGGAGAGAACTCCGCCCCCCAGACCCCCACCTCCTTTTTTTGGTGACTTGGGAATCGCGGCGAACGCCGTTCCACCCGACAACGCCACACCGCCAAAGACCGCGCCAGCCACCGGCGCCAAGTCGCCAAAAAAAGGAGGGATGGGGTCTGGGGAAGGGAGTTCATCTCCCTTCCCCAGCGCTTTCACCACGTCCCGTTCCGCCCCTGAACCCTTTCAGCGCTGCCGCCCGCAGCACACCGCATCCTCCGTGCCGACCTCGCCCGGAGGAGCCGCCTCATGTCCGCCCTTGCCCGCCTCGCCGTCATCGCGATGCTCGCCGCGCCGGCCGCGGGCGCCCTGGCCCATGGCGCGCAGGAGCCCGGCGGCAAGCCGGCGCCGCTCCCGGCCAACGCCCCTCGCGCGCATCTCGATGCCAATCGCTGCCCGGCCGGCAGTGTCTTCGCCGTCCGCAATCTCGGCGGGCACCCGATCGTCCAGGTCTTCATCCGCCCGGCCGCCACCACCGGCGGCTTCGACGCGGACCTGCTCGCCGGCCGCACCCTGGCGAAGGGCCAGGCGCTCGATCTCGATCCCGGCATCGGCCGCTTCGACGTGCTGATCCTGCGGGCCGACGGCGTCGGCTTCGTCGCGCCGCGCCAGGACCCGTGCCGCATCTCCCACATCGTGCTGACGCCCGAAGGGCGGCTGCAGATCCGCTGAGCCCGCTGTGAACCGCTTCACAGACAAGCAACCACTTCCCCTGCATCATCCTCCGCATCGCAACGCCGAGCATAGGAGAGCCCGATGATCCGCAAGAGCCTCCTCGCCGCCGCCGCCCTCACGGCGATGCTGGCCGGTGTCGCGATGGCGCAGTCCGCCGGCGCCAAGCCGCAGGCCCCGCGCCCCGGCGCCTGCACGACCGAGGAGCTCGCGGCGATCCGCGAAGGCTTCGGCGATGCGCGGGAGCGTGCGGAAGCTGCCATCCGCTTCATCGCGGAGCGTCCGGACGATCCGCACATCACCCGCTATTTCGGCGCGACGCCCCGCAAGGTGCTGCGCGAGCATTTCCGCCTGATCGCGGACGGCGCCGGCCGCGCCGACAGCCTCACCCTGGTCTGCCACGACCAGGCCTGCGGCCCCGGCACCTTCGCCTTCGTCCGTCCGACGCAATCGGTGATGGGCTTCTGTCGCGCTTACTTTGCCGCCGCCCGCGAGGGCAAGGACAGCCGCGGCGGTATCATCGTGCACGAGGTCAGCCATCTCGCGCTCAACACGCGCGACGCGCAGTACCAGCCGGAGGCCGCGCGCCTGCTGGCCAAGGACGAGCCGCACGTCGCCGCGATGAACGCGGACAACTACGAATACTTCGTCGAGTTCCTGCCGCGCTAATGCCCCCGGCGCGCAGGTGCCTGCCGGGCCGTGCCATACTATCGCACGGCCCGGCAGGATCCCCTTCATGGCAGAGCTCACCCAGGACCTCGCGCAGCGCCTCGCTTCCATCGCGCTCGCGCATGTCGGCCGGGAATACCCGAACAAGCTCGACCAGGTCCTGACCGGTCCGGCCGACCTCCGCGCCCCGCGCGATCTCCATCCGGTCTTCTTCGGCAGCTTCGACTGGCATTCCTGCGTCCATGCGCATTGGATGCTCGCGCGGCTGCTGCGCCGCTTCCCGGCGATGGCGGCGGCACCTGCCATCCGCGCCCATCTCGACGCACGCCTCACGCCGGAAGCCGTCGCCGCCGAGCGCGCCTATCTCGATCGCCCTCTCACCGCCGGCTTCGAGCGCCCCTATGGCTGGGCCTGGCTGCTCGCCCTGGCCGCCGAGCTCGCCCGCGCCGAAGCGCCGCGCTGGGCGGACACCCTCGCGCCGCTCGCGCAGGACTTCGCGGACCGCTTCCGCGCCTGGCTGCCCAAGGCGACCTACCCGATCCGCACCGGCACCCACACCAGCACCGCCTTCGCCCTCGCCCTGGCGCAGGACTACGCGGCCGCGTATGACCCCGCGCTACGGCCCCTCCTGCAATCCGCCGCCCTGCGCTGGTACGCGCAGGACACCGACTGCCAGGCCTGGGAACCCAGCGGCGAGGATTTTCTCTCCCCCGCCCTCGTCGAGGCCGAGGCCATGCGCCGCCTGCTGCCGCCCGACGCCTTCGCCCCCTGGCTCGCCGGCTTCCTCCCCCGCCTCGCGCAGGGCGAGCCCGCCGCCCTCTTCGCCCCCGCCACGGTCAGCGACCGCAGCGACGGCCGCATCGTCCATCTCGATGGCCTCAATCTCAGCCGCGCCTGGTGCTGGCGTGCGCTCGCGCAGGCCTGGCCGCCCGCCGACCCGCGCCGCGCCCGCGCCGAGGCCGCCGCGCAGGCGCACCTCGCCGCGTCGCTCCCGCATGTCGCCGGCGACTACATGGGCGAGCACTGGCTCGCCACTTTCGCGGTGCTGGCGCTCGAGGCGATGAACTAGAGTGGGGGCGGAGTTCACGTCGCGGCAGTGCCGCGACCCCCCACACCCCCACCTCCTTTTTTTGGCCACTTGGCGCTTGCGGCTCCCGCACTCTCAAGCGCCGCAGCGTTGTCGGGCTGAGAACGGAGCTCGCCACGTTTCCCATTAGCCAAAAAAAGGAGGAGGGGGGTCTGGGGGGCGGAGTTCACTCCGCCCCCCAGGTTCGCTCACACCGTGAAGTACTTCGCGCGCGGGTGGTGCAGCACGATGGCGCTGGTGCTCTGTTCCGGGTGGAGCTGCCATTCGTCGCTGATGGAGACGCCGATGCGCTCGGCGTTCAGGAGCTTGAGCAGCGGTTCCTGGTCCTCGAGGCGCGGGCATGCGGGGTAGCCGAAGGAATAGCGGCCGCCGCGGTAGCCCTGTTGCAGCATGCGATCCATGTCGCGGTCGTCCTCGGCGGCGAAGCCCCATTCGGCGCGGATGCGCTTGTGGACGTATTCCGCCATGGCCTCCGCCATCTCCACCGAGAGGCCGTGGAGATAGAGGTAGTCCTGGTAGCGGTTCTCCTCGAACCACTCGCGGGCGATGTCGGAAGCCTTCTGGCCGACGGTGACGATCTGGAGGCCGATGACGTCGCGCTTGTCGGGGCCGTCCTCGATGTCGCGCACGAGATCGGCGATGCATTCGCCGTCGGCCCTGGGCTGGCGCGGCAGGGTGAAGCGCGCGGCTTCGGTGGCGCCGTCCGGCTCGAACAGGATCAGGTCGTTGCCCTGGCCGGCGCATTTCCAGTAGCCGTAGATCGCCTGCGGCTTGAGGATGGCCTGCTCGTCGGCGAGGGCGAGCATGCGCTTCAGCACCGGGCGCAGCTCCTGCTTGGCCCAGCCGAGGAAGTCGTCTAGCGAGCGGCCCTGCTTCCGGAAGCCCCATTGGAATTGGTAGAGGCTGCGCTCGTTGATGAAGGGCACGATCGCCTTGGGCGCCGCTTCCATGATGCGCGGGCCCCAGAACGGCGGGGTAGGTACGGGCTCGTCGGCGGTAAGGCGGCGGCGGCGTTCCTGCGCGTAGTTGACGTCCACCGGGGCGAAGCCGCGCGGGTCCGCGGTGCCGAGGGTGCGCTTCTCGTTGCGCACCTTGCCCGCACGCTTGGCCTGGGTGGCGGCCAAGAAGTCGTCGAAACCGTTGCCCATCACCTTGTCCATCAGGTGCAGGCCGTCGAAGGCGTCGCGCGCATAGGCGACGCGGCCGCAGGCATAGGCGCGGACGCAGTCATCCTCGACATAGTTGCGCGTCAGCGCGGCGCCGCCGAGCAGGACGGGAATCTGCATGTCCTGGCGCGACATCTCCTCGAGATTCTCGCGCATCACCACGGTGGACTTCACCAGCAGGCCGGACATGCCGATGGCATGCGCGCGGTGCTCTTTCGCCGCCGCCACCATCTCCGCGAGCGGCACCTTGATGCCGAGATTTACAACGCGATAGCCGTTGTTGGTGAGGATGATGTCGACCAGGTTCTTGCCGATGTCGTGCACGTCGCCCTTCACGGTGGCGAGCACGATGGTGCCCTTCTCCTGGCCTTCCACCCGCTCCATGTGCGGCTCGAGATAGGCGACGGCGGCCTTCATGGTTTCCGCCGATTGCAGCACGAAGGGCAGCTGCATCTTGCCGGCGCCGAACAGCTCGCCGACCACCTTCATGCCGTCGAGCAGCACGGTGTTGATGATGTCGAGCGGGGCGAGGCCCTTGGCGAGGGCGTCGGCGAGCTCCTCGTCGAGGCCCTTGCGGTCGCCGTCCACGATGCGGTCCTTGAGGCGGCCCTCGACGGTGTCGGCCTTCTTCTTGGCGGCGGCGTCGGCGGCCTTGCGGCCGGCGAACATCTCGAGCAGGCGCTGGAGCGGGTCGTAGCCCTCGCGGCGGCGGTCGTAGATCAGGTCCTCGGCGACCTGCACCTCCTCGGGCGGGATCAGGTGCAGCGGCTTGATCTTGGAGACATGCACGATCGCGCCGGTCATGCCGGCCTTCACCGCGTGGTCGAGGAACACGCTGTTCAGCACGTGGCGCGCGGCGGGATTGAGGCCGAAGGAGATGTTGGACAGGCCGAGGATGATCTGGATGTCGGGGAATTCTTGCCGGATGCGGCGGATGCCTTCGAGGGTCCACAGCCCGAGCTTGCGGTCGTCCTCGCTGCCGGTGGCGATGGTGAAGGTGAGGGGGTCGATCAGCAGATCGCTCTGCGGCAGGCCGTGGCGGTTACAGGCGAAATCCACCAGCCGCGCGGCGATGCGGAGCTTGTCGTCCGCGGTCTTCGCCATGCCGGTCTCGTCGATGGTGAGCGCGATCACCGCGGCGCCGAATTTGCGGGCGAGGATCATGCGGTCGGTCGCCGCCTTCTCGCCTTCCTCGAAATTGATCGAGTTGATGATCGGCTTGCCGCCATGGAGCTTCAGCGCGGCCTCGATCACCGGGGTCTCGGTGGAGTCGATCACCAGCGGCGCGTTCACCGATGACGTGAAACGGCGAATCACCTCGGTCATCTCCGCCATCTCGTCGCGGCCGACGAAGGCGGTGCAGATGTCGAGGGAGTTGGAGCCCTCGGCCACCTGCTCGCGGCCCATGGCGACGCAGCCATCCCAATCATGCGCCGCCTGGCGCTCGCGCCAGGCCTTGGAGCCGTTGGCGTTGCAGCGCTCGCCGATGGAGAAGTAGGCGTTCTCCTGCCGCAGGCCGACGGCGCCGTAGAGCGAGGCGACGGACGGCACCCAGACGGGGCTGCGCTTCACAGGCGCCGGCCGTGCGCGATCGCCCGCCAGCTTGCGCAGCATCGCATCGAGCGCCTGGATGTGCGGCGTGGAGGTGCCGCAGCAGCCGCCGATCAGGTTCAGCCCGTCCTCGGTGACGAAGCGCTCCATCCAGGTGGCGAGCTCGGCGGCGCCGAGCGGGTAGTGGGTGTGGCCGTCCACGAGTTCGGGCAGGCCGGCGTTCGGCTGGCAGGACAGCAGGCCGGGCCAGTTCTGCGACAGCCAGCGGACATGCTCGGCCATCTCCTGCGGGCCGGTCGCGCAGTTGAGGCCGAGCAGCGGGACGTCGAGCGAATGAACGACGGCGGCGGCGGCGGCGATGTCGGGACCGACCAGCAGGGTGCCGGTGGTCTCGACCGTCACCTGCACGAAGATGGGAATGTCGCTGTCGGCTTCGCGCTTGGCGATCTTCGCCGCGTTCACTGCGGCCTTGATGTAGAGCGTGTCCTGGTTGGTCTCGGTCAGCAGCGCATCGGCGCCGCCGGCGATCAGGCCGCGGCATTGCTCGGTGAGCGCTGCCTCCAGCGCGTCATAGGCGATGTTGCCGAGCGAAGGGAGCTTGGTGCCGGGGCCGATATCGCCGATCACCCAGCGGTCGCGGCCGTCCGCGAAAGCTTCGGCCGCCTCGCGCGCGAGCTCGACGGCGGACTTGTTGAGCGCGAAGGCGCGGTCGGCGAGGTCGAACTCGCCGAGCGTCACCGGCGAGCCGCCGAAGGTGTTGGTCAGCACCATGTCGGCGCCGGCCTCGTAATAGCCGCGATGGATCTCGCGCACGAGGTCGGGACGCGACAGCACGAGGACGTCGGTGCAGTTCTCGCGCCCCCAAAAGTCCTTCTCGACGTCGAGGGTCAGGGCCTGCACGCGGCTGCCCATGCCGCCATCGCAAAGCAGCACGCGATCGCGCAGGACCTCGAGCAGATGGGGGCGGGACATCGATATTCCTTCAGGCGTAAGCCGAAACGGTCTGGCGGTCGGCCGGCCACAGCCGCACCTGCAGCCGGCCGGGGACGGCGATGGGCTGGGCCGGCACGCATCCCGCGGCGCCGAGCCAGCCGGCGAGCTCGGCATCGTCGAAGCCGGGCCAGCGATGGGCGAAGCGGTCGAGCAGCGCGCTGTCCTGGTGGGCGGCGAGGTCCACGACGATCAGGCGGCCGCCGGGTCTCAGCACGCGGGCGGCTTCGGCGAGCGCGGCGGCGGGGTCCTCGGCGTAGTGCAGCACCATCTGCAGGGTGGCGACGTCGAAGCCGGCATCGGGCAGCGGCAGGCGGTACATGTCGGCCTGGCGCACGGAGACATGGGCGAGGCCGCGCCCGGCCAGCCGCGTGCGGGCGAGCGCCAGCATCTCGCGCGAGGCGTCCACGCCGAGGGCGCTGTCCACCAGCGGCGCGACGCGCTCGAGCAGATGGCCGGTGCCGCAGCCGATATCCAGCAGGCGCGGGATGCGGGGCGGGAGGGCGGTGAGGAGCGCGGCCTCGATGGCAGCGGCGGGGAGGTCGAGGGCGCGGAACTCGTCCCAGTCGGCGCCGTGGCGGCGGAAGCTGTCGGATGCCGTGCGGGCGCGATCGGCGGCGACGCGGGCGGCGGCGCGGCGGTCGGCGGCGAGCAGGGCCTCGTCCTCCGGCAGGCGCGCGATGATCTGGCGGGCGAGGTCGGCATGGCCGGCCAGCTGGAACCAGGCATTGGCGCCTTCGGGCATGCGCTCCAGCAACCCGGCCTCCACCAGCAGCTTCAGGTGGCGGGAGAGCCGGGGTTGGGACTGGCCGAGGATGGTGACGAGGTCGGAGACGCACCAGGCGCCGCGGGCGCAGAGCGCAAGCAGGCGGAGCCTGGTGGGCTCGGCGGCGGCGCGCAGCTGGGCGAGGAGCTCTTCCACGGGCTGGACATATACATAAAGATATCCTTATGTCCAGTTAGCATGGCCTGGAAACTTGACGCGAGAATCCCGGTGCGGGTGCTGGAGCCAGGCACCGCGGTGCCGCAGGGCGTGGCGGTCCTGGCCGAGGAGCCGGCGCCGCCCGGCGCCGCAGGCTTCGCCCTGCCGGCGACGGGGCATGCGATCGGCTGCGCCTGTTGCGCGCCGCGCAGCCCGGCCGCGCTGGCGCTGGACGCCCTGTTCCTGGCGCGGGTGAAGGGCACGGTGCCGTGGTTCGACGAAGTCGTCGCGCTGCCGCGGACCGCCGTTGGCGCAGCTGCCATCCGCGCCGCACTGTCCGACGACCCGGTGGTGACAGCCCGCTTCCGCGCTGCGCCTTGAGGCCCGGGTGCGGGCCAGGAGGGGCGCTGCCCCTCCTGGACCTCCCCGCCGGGGGGCCAGGCGCCCCCCGGACCCCGCCTGAGAAGAAAAGGTCCGGGGAATGGGGAGGGGCACCGAGCGCGCGCGGAAGCGTTGCGCCAGTTGAGCCCCTCCCCATTCCCCGGACCTCTCCCCCGCGGGGTCTGGGGGGCATCGCTTGCCCCCCAGCGGGGAGAGCCCGAGAGGGGCAGAGCCCCTCTCGGTCCCGCACCCCAGGCCTCCAAGCGCCTCAGCGCCGGCGGAGGCTTGCGACGACCTGCTCGAACTCCACCTTGCTCGCTGCGTACCGGTCCGCCGGCGCCTCAGCGATCGCGCGCAGCCAGCCGCCTTCCGGGAAGAAGGCGATCCATTGGGTGACCAGCCGCGGCGTGCCGGAGACGGCGTCGCGCGCGCGGGCCTGCAGCAGGATGGCGGGGGCACCGGCCACGGTGGTGCGGGTGCGGCTTTCGATCGCGAGGTCGCGCAGGTGGCACAGCCCGGCGAGGGCCTGTTCGGCGGTCGCCATGGCGCGCTCGGGCGGGATCGCCGGGCCCGCGGCATAGGCGATGGTGAGGCTCGGGAAATTCGCCGCGCCGGGCTGGCCGGCGGGCGCCTCGGCCGGGGCGAGGGTGGCGGCGCTGCCGGCGAGCGCGATGCGGAAGCGCAGCCCGGGCGTCTCGGCGAAGACGAAGGGCAGGGCGTCGCGCTGCGCGGCGGGGTCGCGCGGCCGCACGGCGACCGAGCGCAGCGCACGTTCCACCGCCATGCGCGTGGCGGGCGGCGGGTCGCCGGGGAGGTTCGCGGTGACCACGCCGGTGATCTCGCCCGCGGCGAAGACCAGCACCCAGCGGGCGGTGGCTTCGCCGCGCACCTGCTGGGTGCCGCGCACCAGCAGGGCTTCGCCGCCGGCGATCTGCAGGCTCTCGCGCGAGCTCTCCGCCAAGCCCTGGGCCGAGAGGGCCTGCGGCGTGAAGCGCTCGGCGAGCTGGGCGAAGGGCACGCGCGGCACTTCGGCGAGCACCAGGCTGGCGCGCAGCGGGACGTTCTCGAAGCCGCTGAAGGCGCGGCTGACGACAAAGCCCTCCGGCGGCTCGAGGCCGATCGCGGAGGCGGGCGGGAAGACCGGCTCCGCTTGCGCGGCGCCGGCCATCAGCATCAGGGCGGGCAGGAGGGCACGCATGCCGGCAGGCTGCCCGAGCCGCGCCTGCCGGCAATCGCGCGACGATGACCGTCGCGCGATGGTGAACTCAGTTCTCCATCGCGCTGTAGACCAGCGTCTGCACCAGGCGGCGATGCGCGGCGCGGGCGACGGAGGGGGCGGCGCTCATGAAGACCGCGACCAGTTCCTCCTTCGGGTCCACCCAGAAATAGGTGCCGCCATAGCCGGCCCACATATACTGGCCGGCATTGCCGGGCACGCCGGCGACGCCGTCCGCCAGCCGCACCGCGAAGCCGAGGCCGAAGCCGTAGCCCGGCGTGCCGAGCGCGCCGGGCGGCTCCGGCACGTTCATGCCTTCGAGGTGATTGCTGGTCATCAGCCGCACGGTGGAAGGCGCCAGGATGCGCGTGCCGTCCAGCGCGCCGCCATTCGCCATCATCTGCAGGAAGCGGATGTAGTCGCCGGCGGTGGAAACGGCGCCGGCGCCGCCCGAGGCGTTGCCCGGCGGCTGCGAGACGTCGAGCATGCCGACCGGCTGGTTGTTGCGCGCATGGTCGACGCCGAGATGCGCGGCGAGGCGCTGCGCCTGGCCCTGCTTCAGCGTGAAGCCGGTGTCGCTCATGCGCAGCGGGCGGAACAGGCGCTGCTCGAGGAATTCCTCGAGGTGCTGGCCGCTGGCGGCCTCGACGACGCGGCCGAGCACATCGACCGAGAGCGAGTATTCGAAGGTGGTGCCCGGCTGGTGCATCAGCGGCACCTGGGCCAGGCGCTGGACGAATTCCTGCGGGCTCAGCGCGCGCGCATCGTACTCGGGGCCGCCCGGCGTGTAGAAGCCGGCGCGGATCAGCGCATCGCGCACCATCGCGTTCGAAGTGGTCTCGGCGTAGGTGAGGCCGGAGGTGTGGCGCAGCAGGTCGTGCAGCGTCATCTGCCGCTGCTGCGGGACGAGCACATAAGTGATGCGCGCAAGTGTGGGGTTCGCCACTACCTGCGCGACCTGCAGCCGCTCGAAGCCCGGCAGGTAGCGGCCGACCGGATCGGTGAGCTGGAGCCTGCCCTCCTCCATCAGGATCATCGCCGCGACGGAGGCGAGCGGCTTGGTCATGGAGTAGATGCGGAAGACGGAATCGAGCGCCAGCGGCGCGTTGGTCTCCTTGTCGCGCAGGCCGATCGCCTCGGCGTAGGCAACGCGGCCGCGGCGGGCGACCATCACCACCGCGCCGGGCAGGCGGTTCTCGGCGACCTCGCGCTCGATGGCGGGGCGAATACGGCCCAGGCGGTCGGCGCTGAAGCCGAGCTCCTCAGGGCGCGCCTGCGGCAGGGGCTGCGCCCAGGAGACGGCGTTCGGCAGAAGCGCCGCCAGGAGCGGCAGCGCGAAGAGCGAGCGTCGGCGCATCGGTTCGTTTCCTCTTCCCCTGGGCGCGTTCTCGACCCGCCCGGGGAGGGATGCTGGACCCGTGGCGCATCGAACCGCAAGCGGGGCCAGAAGGGGCTGTGCCCCTCCTGGACCTCCCCGCCGGGGGGCAAGCGATGCCCCCCGGACCCCGCGGGGATTGGGGCTTTCCTCAAGGGGCGGGATATGACAACTGCGCGGGCAAGCGGGCGTGGCGAAATGGTAAACGCATGGGTCTTAAAAACCCTTGTCCACACGGACTTGCGGGTTCAAGTCCCGCCGCCCGCACCATCCGCACTCTCAGGCGACGCAGCGTATTCGGGCGGAGAACGGCGCTCGCAACGCTTCCCCGGATCCAAAAAAAGGAGATGGGGGGTCTGGGGGGTCGCGGCACTGCCGCGACGTGAACTCCGCCCCCCAGCTCTTGCTTTGGCCGGCTCAGGAATCCGGCCCTTCGGTGCGGTTCGCCCGCCGGCGTGCGATGCCGAAGCCGATGCCGGCGCCGGCCAGCCCGGTCGCCATCATGAGCAGGAAGCCGCGCAGGCCGCAGTCATCTTCACCGCAGGCGCCGGTGGCGATGTCCACCGCGACGAGGATGGCGCCGCCGACGGCAAGCCCGGCGGCCGCGCCGATGTTGAGCGCCGGCAGGAACGGCCGCAGGCGCTCCTGCCATGCCGGGGGCGGGCTCAATCGATCCGCGCGCCGGCGAAGCGCACCAGCTCGGCATGGCGTGCCGTCTCGGCGCGCAGGAATTCCGTGAGCCGCTCCGGCGGGCCGCCCAGCGGGTCGAGGCCGGCGGCGACGAAACGGGCGCGCGCTTCCGGGTTCTCCAGGATCTCGTTGACCAGGCGGTTGACCGCAGCGAGCACGGCTTGCGGCGTCCCCTTCGGCGCGAGAATCGCGAACCAGGTGCCGAATTCGAGGCCCGGCATGCCGAGCTCGGCGGCGGTCGGCACCTCCGGCAGCGCGGGGGCGCGGCGGTCCGACAGCAGGGCGAGCGGGATCAACTCGCCGGCGCGCACCTGCGGCGCGGCGCCGGTGACGAGGTTGAACATCGCCTGGATGCGGCCGGAGAGCAGGTCGCTCACGGCGGGCGCCGGGCCGCTGTAAGGCACGTGCACCATCTCGGTGCCGGTGGCGCGGCGAAAGAGTTCGCCGGCGAGGTGCATGGAGCTGCCATTGCCGGTCGAGCCGAAATTGATCCGGCCTGGATTGGCGCGCGCATAGGCGGTGAATTCGGCAAGGGTCTTCGGCCCGAGCGCGCGGTTCACCACCAGGATGTTCGGCACGTTGCCGACCAGGATGATGGGATCGAAGTCGCGCTGCGGATCGAAGGGCAAGTCGCGGTAGAGGGCGGGGTTGGTGGCGAGCGTGCCGGCCCAGGACCATAGCAGGGTGTAGCCATCCGGCACGCTGCGCGCGGCGGCGGTGGCGCCGACATTGCCGTTGGCGCCGGCGCGGTTCTCCACCAGCACACGCTGCGGCAGGCGCTTCTCCATCTCCTGCGCCATGATGCGTGCGACGGTGTCGGCAGTGCCGGCGCCGCCAAGGGTCGGCACGATCAGGCGGAGGGGGCGGTTCGGCCAGTCGGCGGTCTGCGCTTCGGCGCCCGCGGCGAGCGGCAGCAGGGCGAGCAGCGTGCGGCGGCGCAGGCCGGGCGGGCGGGGCTCACGTCGCGGCAGTGCCGCGACCCCCCCAGACGGGGAAGCGTGACGAGCTCCGTTCTCAGCCCGACAACGCGGCGTCGCCTGAGAGTGCGGGAGCCACTCAGCGCCAAGAGTCAAAAAAAGGAGGTGGGGGTGTGGGGGCGGAGTTCTCTCCGCCCCCACTCCTTCTTTTCCTGATTCCAGTTCCAACGAAGCCGCTCTAATGGGCCACCTCGCGCGGCGCGTAGAGCCCGGCCGCGGCCGCGGCGTGCATCGCGAGGCCCGACAGCATCTCGAGCGTCGGCACCGGCACCGCCAGCTCATGGGCGAGGCGCAGCGGCAGCGTCAGGATGGCATCCACCTCCATCGCGCGCCCGAGCTCGAGATCCTGCAGGATGGAGGGCTTGTGGTCGATGCCGGCGGAGCGGGTGATGCGCTGTTCCGGCGTCTGCGTCAGGTCGTGGCCGAGCGCCTTGGCGATCGCCGTGCCCTCGGCGGCGATGCGCACCGCGGCGGCGCGCACCACGGGGTTGGTCAGCGTCTCCTTCATGGTCCGGCGCGAGAGGATGCAGAGCGGCGCGGATGTCAGGTTCCCCATCAGCTTGCCCCACACCGCTCCGCGGATGTCGGGGGTGACGGAGCAGGGCATGCCGCCCGCCGTCATCAGCGCGGCGAGGCGTTCGGCGCGGGCATCCGGTTGCCCGTCCGGCCGCCCGAGGATGACGCGGATATCGGCGTTCTCGGTCTGCACCACGCCGGGCTCGACGACGGTGCAGGCGGAATAGACGACGCCGCCGATGCTGCGCGCGATGCCGATGGCGTTGCGCAGCGCGTCGCCGGGGTCGAGCTCCGGGATGCGGCGGCCTTCCAGCCCGCCGCCGATGCCGTCGTAATACCACCAGGGAATGCCGTTCATCACGAAGGCGACGATGGTGTCCGGGCCGAGCAGCGGGGCGATGCCGGCGGCGACGCCGGGCAGCGCGGGCGCCTTCACCGTCACCACCACCGCGTCCTGCGGGCCGAGCTCGGCGGGATCGGCGCTGGCATGTGGGCGCGAGTGATGGTCGCCGTCATGGGCGCGCACCAGCAGCCCCTTGTCGCGCATGGCGGCGAGATGCGCGCCGCGCGCGACGACGGAAACCTCCGCACCGCCGCGCGCGAGCCGCGCCGCGAGATGGCCGCCGATCGCGCCGGCGCCGAAGACGCAGACCTTCATGCCGCATGACCCTTCAGCTGCGCGAGCATGGCGGCGCCCGCCGCCGCCAGCCGCTCCACGATGCGTGCGCCATGCGCGGCCGAGGCGCCGCGCGGATCGGCGGCGAACACGCCGCCGGGCGCGACCTCCTCGGCCTCGATCGGCACGGCGAATTCGGCGCCCTCGCCGGCGACGCTGCCATAGCCGGCGACAGCGAGGCCGAGGAAGGGCGCGGCCGGCCGGCGCGGGCCCGCCTGGTCCGGCCGGCACAGATCCGGGCGCAGATGCAGCGCGACGGAGAGCACGGGGTCGCCGCCATGGCCGAAGCTTTCCTTGGCGCCGCCGAGCTCCGCATGCAGCGCGCCGGCGCTGCGCCAGAGATGCAGGGTCGGGATGACGAGGCCGTGCTTGCGGCGCAGGCTGCGCGCCGCGGCCTCCACCGCGTGGATGTTGCCGCCATGGCCGTTGACGAAGAGGATGCGCGCGGCGTGGCGGCGGAATTGCTCGGCCGCCTCCTCGATGACGGCCTGCAGCAGCGGCGAGGACAGCGTCACCCCGCCGGGGATGCCGGTGAAGTAGTCCTCGCCGCCGAACGGGATCGGCGGCGCGACCAGCGCATCGTCGCCGCGGGCGATCGCGGCTTCGGCGATGCGCGCGGCGATCGCCTCGGCGAACAGGTAGTCGCCCATCGGCAGGGCGGGGCCATGCGTCTCGGTGCTGCCCATCGGCAGCAGGATGGCCGCACCCGCGGCGAGGCGGCGCGCCACCTCCGGGGCGGTGGTCTCGGCGATGCGTGTTGCGCTCATCGTGCGAGCAGTTCCAGCGCGGCGCGCGACAGCGCCTCGACCCCCGCCGCGATGCAGCGCTCGTCCGGCTGGTAGCCGGCATTGTGCAACCGGTCGGCGCGCCCCGGTGCGCCGGAGCCGATGCGGAGCTGGAAGGCGGGGGCGAGCGCGGCGAAGCAGGCGAAATCCTCGGCGCCCATCGAGGGCTCGCCCTCCTCCACGACATCGCCGAGCTGCGCGCGGACGGCGGCGACCGCCGGCTCCAGCACGCGGTCGTCATTGACCAGCGGCGGCACCTTGCGCGCGTAGTCGAGCGTGCAGCGCACCCGCATGCCGGTCTCGAGCCCCGCGGCGAGGCGGCGGATCGCCGCCTCCGCGGTGTCGCGCGCCGCCGCGTGCAGCGTGCGCACCGTGCCCTTCAGCGCGACGCGCTCGGGGATGATGTTGTAGGTGGTGCCGCCCTGGAACATTCCCACCGTCACCACGGCGGGATGGATCGGCTTGATCTCGCGGCTCACCACGGTCTGCGCCTGGGCGACGAATTGCGCCGCGGCGACGATCGGGTCCACCGCGTCGTAGGGGTGCGCGGCGTGGCCCGAGCGGCCCTGGATCACCAGGTCGAAGCGGTCGGAGGCGGCGAGCGCGGCGCCGCGCACGAAGCCGAAGCGCCCCACCGGCATGTCCGGATGGTTGTGGAAGCCGAGGGCGAGGTCGACGCCCTCGCCGGCGCCGTCGGCGATCATCGCCGCGGCGCCTTCGAGGGTTTCCTCGGCGGGTTGGAACACCAGCCGGACCGTTCCGGCGAGAGAGGGTGCCATAAGCTGCAACACGGCGGCGACGCCGAGCAGGGTGCTGGTGTGGATGTCATGGCCGCAGGCATGCATCTGCCCCGGCACCTGGGAGGCGAAGTCGAGCCCGGTCTCTTCCTGGATCGGCAGCGCATCCATGTCGGCGCGGATGGCGAGCAGCGGGCCGGGGCGGCCGCCGGCGATCTCGGCGACGATGCCGGTGCGGCCCAGCCCCGTGCGATGGGCGATCCCGAGCCGCGCGAGCTCGGCGCCGACGATGCCCGCGGTGCGTGTCTCCTGGAAGGCGAGCTCGGGCTGCGCATGGATGTCGCGGCGGATCGCGATGAGGCCGGGGGCGAGGCGGGCGGCCGCCTCGCGGATCATGGGTCCGGGGTCGTTCGGGAGCATCGGTCAGGACCTGGGAGCAATTTTCTGTGGTGCAGCATAGGTGAAGAAGTATTCATGGCAAATGCGGCGCCTTGCCGCCCTGCAAGTCGCGTGCAATACGCGGGCACGCAATGGGGAGGAGGCATGTCCGGGGTGCTCCCGCGCCGATTGCTGGTGTCCGGCCATGCGACGCATCCGGCGCGGGTCCGCGGCGGGCGCGCATGGCGCGCCGGCGCGGCATTCCCGGCCACCGCAGGCCGGCCAGCGCCGGGGCCTGATCTTCCCGTCGAGACCTGGTTGGGGTTGACGGCGCCGGCCGCCTGGCCGACGCCGAGCCCAAGCATGCGGGCGCGCCGCGGCGTGCCCGGGGGTGATGCACGTCCTGCCCCGGCCGGGGCAGGGCGGCCGTCCTGCGCGCCCGCCGCGCCAGGGCGGATCGAGTGGAGCAATGGGCGGCGGCGCCGGGCCGCAAGGGGGATGGAGGTGGCATGAAGCTCAACGCGAAGGACATCTATTCGGGGGTGCTCCTCATTCTCGTCGCGCTGATCGGGCTGTGGCTGAACGAGGATCATGCGCTCGGCTCGGCGCGCCGCATGGGGCCGGGCTACATGCCGATGCTGGTGTTCTGGATTCAGCTCGTGCTCGGCGCCGCGGTGCTCGGCATCGGGCTGTTCAACGGGCCGGATCCGCTCGAGCGGTGGACCAAGCTCGACATCGCCGCGGTGCCGCTTTCCATCGCCGTCGGGACGATCGGCTACCTGATCGCCAACCGTTTCCCGGTGCTGCAGACCGGCCTCTATTCCGTGGGCATCGGCACGCTGGTCGGCTTCCTCGCGCTCTGCTTGAGCGAGGGGTGGCGGCCGGTCGGCTTCGTGCTGGCCGGCATGTGCGTGTTCTCGCTGCTGCTCGAGAAGGGCGGGCTGATGGCGGCGATCGTCGGCACGGTGGTGGTCGCCTGCTTCGGCGAGCGGACGCACCGCCCGCTCGGCGTCGCGGCGCTCACGCTGTTCCTCTGCGTGCTGTGCTGGGCGATCTTCATCTACTATCTCGACATCCGCGTCAGCGTCTGGCCGCAGTTCAGCTGAGACCGGCCCCCGGGGAGACGTCAGGACCATGGAACTCCTTTTGCAGAACCTGGCGCACGGCTTCGGCGTCGCGCTGAGTTTCCAGAACCTGCTGTTCGCGCTGATCGGCGCGATGATCGGCACCGCGATCGGCGTGCTGCCGGGCATCGGGCCGGTCGCCACCATCTCGCTCCTGCTGCCGATCACCTTCGGCCAGCCGGCGACGACGGCGATCATCATGCTCGCGGGCATCTATTACGGCGCGCAGTATGGCGGCTCGACCACCGCCATCCTGCTGAACCTGCCGGGCGAGGTGTCGTCGGTGGTGACGACGCTCGAGGGCTACAAGATGGCGCGCAACGGGCGCGCCGGCGCCGCCCTCGCCACCTCGGCGCTCGGCTCCTTCTTCGCCGGCACGGTGGCGACCATCCTGGTCGCCGCCTCGGGCCCGCTGCTGACGCAGGTGGCGCTGTCCTTCGGCCCCGCCGACTACTTCTCGCTGATGCTGCTCGGCCTGATCATCTCGGCGGTGCTGGCCCAAGGGTCGGTGCTGAAGTCGGTGGCGATGGTGGTGCTGGGCGTGGCGCTCGGGCTGGTCGGCACCGATGTGCAGACCGGCCAGCAGCGCTTCACCTTCGGCATCCCGGAGCTGTCGGACGGCATCGGCTTCGTCGCCATCGCCATGGGCATGTTCGGCATCGCCGAGATCGTGCTGAACCTCGAGCGGCCGGAATCGCGCAGCATCCTGACCCAGAAGGTCGGCAGCCTGTTCCTCACCAGGGAGGAGTTCAAGCGCGCGACGCCAGCCGTGCTGCGGGGCACGGTGGTGGGCTCGCTGCTCGGCATCCTGCCGGGCGGCGGCGCGGCGCTCGCCTCCTTCGGCTCCTATATGATGGAGCGCAAGGTCTCGCGCGGCCGGCACCTGTTCGGGACCGGCGCTATCGAGGGCGTGGCGGGGCCGGAAGCGGCCAACAACGCCGCGGCGCAGACGAGCTTCATCCCGCTGCTGACCCTCGGCATTCCGGCGAATGCGGTGATGGCGCTGATGGTGGGCGCATTGATTATCCAGGGCATCCAGCCGGGGCCCCGCATGGTGGAGGCGCAGCCCGACCTGTTCTGGGGCCTCATCTGCTCCATGTGGATCGGCAACGTGATGCTGCTGGTCATCAACCTGCCGATGATCGGGATGTGGGTGAAGCTGTTGCAGGTGCCCTACCGGCACATGTTCCCCTCGATCCTGATCTTCTGCTGCATCGGCAGCTACAGCATCAACAACAACGTGTTCGACGTGTACATGACGGTGCTGTTCGCGGTGTTCGGCTACATGTGCTCCAAGCTGAAGATGGAGCCGGCGCCGCTGCTGATCGGCTTCGTGCTGGGGCCGATGATGGAGGAGCATCTGCGCCGCGCCATGCTGCTCTCGCGCGGCGATCCGCTGGTGTTCCTGCAGCGGCCGATCAGCGCCGTGCTGCTCGGCATCGCGGCGGTGATGCTGGCGGCGATGCTGTTGCCGAACCTGCGCAAGGGCAAGGACCAGGCGCTGGCCGGATAGCCCGTGCCTTCTGCCTGCCGCGTGAGCGGGCCGCCCTGCCGAGAGGCAGGGCGGCCCGTTGCGTTCGGGATCGGGCGCGTGGTTTTCGTCTTCCGGCGCTTGCGGCGGGAGGTGCCGCATGGTTCCTTCCCCGCCAGCCCCGCAGGACAGCTCTCATGGATGTGACACCGAGCCAGATCGCGACCGTGCAGACCGGCGGTGGGCAAGTTCTGCCCGTCATCCTTTCCGGCGGCACGGGGACGCGGCTGTGGCCGCTGTCGCGCGAAGCCTATCCCAAGCAATTCTGGCCGCTGGTGTCCGCCGTGCCGATGCTGCAGGAGACGGCGGCGCGCGCGGCCGGCGCGGGTTTCGCGGCGCCGATGGTGGTGTGCAACGAGGCGCATCGCTTCCTGGTCGCCGAGCAGCTGCGCGACTTCCCAGGCACGCGGATCGTGCTCGAGCCGTCGCCGCGCAACAGTGCGCCGGCGATCGCGGTGGCGGCGCTGCTCGCGCATGAAAGCGGGCCGGGGACGGTGATGTGGATCCTCGCCGCCGATCATGCGGTGGCGGACCTGCCGGCGCTGCATGCCGCGCTCGCCCAGGCATCGGTCGCCGCGCGGGCGGGGCGCATCGTGACCTTTGGCATGACGCCGACCGCGCCCGAGACCGGCTATGGCTATATCGAGGCGGGCGAGGAGCTCGCGGAGGCGCCGGGCGTGCGCAAGGTGGTGCGCTTCGTCGAGAAGCCGGACGCGCCGACCGCGGAGCGCTTCCTCGCCGGCGGGCGGCATCTGTGGAATTCGGGCATGTTCGTCGCCACCGCGGCGACCTTGCTGGCGGAGCTCGAGCGGCACGAGCCGGGGATGCTCGCCGCGGTGCGCGATGCGGTGACCGGCGCCAAGCGCGACCTCGGCTTCGTGCGGCTGGACGAGGCGGCGTTCGGCGCCGCGCCTTCGATCTCCATCGACTATGCCGTGATGGAGAAGACCGAGCATGCGGCGGTGGTGCCGGCCTCGATCGGCTGGTCGGATCTCGGCTCCTGGACCGCGCTGTGGGAGGCGCGGCCCAAGGATGTGCGCGGCAATGTCGCCGAGGGGCCGGTCGAGCTGCTGGCGGCCGAGAATTGCTATGTGCGGAGCGAATCGCTGCTCACCGGCGTCATCGGGCTCAAGGATGCGGTGGTGGTGGTGACGGATGATGCGGTGCTGGCGATGCATCGCGATCACGCGCAGGACGTGAAGAAGCTGGTGGAACGGCTGCGCGCCGCGGGGCGGCGCGAGGCGACGGAGCATCGCCGTGTCTATCGTCCCTGGGGCCATTATGAGGGGCTGATTCTGGGCGACCGGTTCCAGGTGAAGAAGATCCAGGTGCGGCCTGGTGGCAAGCTGTCGCTGCAGAAGCATTTCCATCGTGCGGAGCATTGGGTGGTGGTGAGCGGCACGGCGATCGTGCGCCGCGACGCCGAGGAGATTCTGTTGCGCGAGAACGAGAGCGTGTATCTGCCGCTCGGCGCGGTCCACCGCATGGAGAACCCCGGCATCATCCCGCTGACGATCATCGAGGTGCAATCGGGCAGTTATCTCGGCGAGGATGACATCGTCCGCTACGAGGACACCTACGGCCGGGTCTGAAGTCCCGCGGCACTGCCGCGACGTGAACTCCGCCCCCCGTGTCCATCGTTGAAGTCCGTTTGCGACCGCGCTACTGCTCTCGCCGGGCCACGCCCCCCCACCGGGGCGCATCTGCTTCTGCGAGGGAGCGCACGCATGGGCACTCTGCCCCCGAAGCCGGCATTGCGGCCGGCCAACCCGCAATTCTCTTCCGGTCCTTGTGCCAAGCGTCCCGGCTGGAGCCTGGCGGCGGTGGAGGGCGCGCTGACCGGCCGCAGCCATCGGGCGAAGGACCCCAAGGCGCGGCTTGCCGAGGTGATCGAGCGCTCCAAGGCGGTGCTTGGCATGCCGGCCGATTGGCGCCTGGGCATCGTGCCGGCCTCGGATACCGGCGCGGTGGAGATGGCGCTGTGGTCGCTGCTCGGGCCGCTGCCGGTGGATCTGCTGGTGTGGGAGAGCTTTTCCAAGGACTGGGCGACGGATGTCGCCAAGCAGCTGAGGCTGCCGGATGCGCGGGTGATCGAGGCGCCCTATGGGCGGCTACCGGAGCTCGGCGCGGTGGATTGGGCGCATGACGTGGTGTTCGTGTGGAACGGCACGACGAGCGGCGTGCGCGTGCCGGATGGGGCGTGGATCGCGCCCGATCGCGCGGGGCTTGCGATCTGCGATGCGACTTCGGCGGCCTTCGCGATGCGGCTGCCCTGGGACCGGCTGGATGTGGTGACCTGGTCCTGGCAGAAGGTGCTCGGCGGCGAGGCGGGACACGGGATGCTGGCGCTGTCGCCGCGTGCCGTGGCGCGGCTCGAATCGCGTGCGCCGGCGCGGGCGCTGCCCAAGATCTTCCGCATGCTGAAGGGCGGCAAGCTCAACGAGGGCATCTTCAAGGGCGAGACCATCAACACGCCTTCCATGCTGTGCGTGGAGGATGCGGTGGATGGGTTGCGCTGGGCCGAGGCGATCGGCGGGCTGGATGCGCTGGTCGCACGGTCGGAGGCGAATCTGGCGGCCATCGCGGACTGGGTGGCGCGGACCGAGTGGGCGGAGTTCCTCGCGGAGGAGCCGGCGACGCGGTCCTGCACCTCGATCTGCCTGAAGATCGCCGCACCCTGGTTCGTCGCGCTGGACGCCGATGCGCAGGCGGCGGCCGCCAGGAAGCTGGCGGCGCTGCTCGACAAGGAAGGCGTGGCGTTCGACATCGCCGCCTATCGCGACGCGCCGCCGGGCCTGCGCATCTGGGGCGGTGCGACGGTGGAGACGAGCGACATTCTGGCGCTGCTGCCCTGGCTCGACTGGGCCTTCGCCGCGGTCGCGGCGGAGCACGCGGCGCCCAAGGCGGCGGAGTGAGCGCCATGCCGAAGGTGCTGATCTCCGACAAGCTGTCGCCCGCCGCGGTGGAGATCTTCGGCCGCCGCGGCATCGAGGCCGATGTGCGGACCGGGCTTTCGCCGGCCGATCTCAGGGCCATCATCGGCGCGTATGACGGGCTCGCCGTGCGCAGCGCGACCAAGGTGACGCGCGAATTGCTGGAAGCGGCGCCGCGGCTGCGCGTGGTGGGGCGCGCCGGCATCGGCGTGGACAATGTGGACGTCACCAGCGCCACCGCGCGCGGCGTGGTGGTGATGAACACGCCCTATGGCAACGCCATCACCACCGCCGAGCACGCCATCGCCATGATGTTCGCGCTGGCGCGGCAGCTGCCGGACGCCTCGGCCTCCACCAAGGCCGGGAAGTGGGAGAAGAACCGCTTCATGGGCGTGGAGCTGTTCGGCAAGACGCTCGGGCTGATCGGCTGCGGCAATATCGGCTCGATCGTCGCCGACCGCGCCAACGGGCTGCGGATGAAGGTGATCGCCTATGATCCCTTTCTCTCCGAGAAGCGCGCGGTGGAGATCGGCGCCGAGAAGGTGGAGCTCGAGGCGCTGCTGTCGCGCGCCGACATCGTGACGCTGCACGCGCCGCTGACCGAGCAGACGCGCAACATCCTCTCGCGCGAGCGGCTCTTCGCGATGAAGAAAGGGGCGCGGCTGATCAACTGCGCGCGCGGCGGACTGGTCGACGAGGCGGCGCTGTACGACGCGCTGCGAGAGGGGCACCTCGCCGGCGCGGCGCTCGACGTGTTCGAGACCGAGCCGGCGACGGAGAGCCCGCTCTTCGCGCTGGAGAACGTGGTCTGCACGCCGCACCTCGGCGCCGCGACCGCGGAAGCGCAAGAGAACGTCGCGCTGCAGGTGGCCGACCAGATGGCGGACTTCCTGCTGACCGGCGCCGTCTCCAACGCCATCAACATGCCGAGCGTCACCGCGGAAGAGGCGCCGCGGCTCAAGCCCTACATGGAGCTCGCGCGGCTGCTCGGCGGCATGGCCGGCCAGCTCACCGCAGCGCAGGACGGCGCCATCCGCGCCATCCGCGTGGAGTACGAAGGCCACGCGGCGGAGCTGAACCACCGGCCGCTGACCGCCGCGGCGCTCGCCGGCGTGCTCGCGCCGTTGATGGGCGCGGTGAACATGGTGAACGCGCCGGTGCTCGCGAAGCAACGCGGCATCGATGTCGCGGAGACCACGGTGGAACGCAGCGGAGAATACCAGACGCTGGTGCGGCTCTCCGTGGTGACCGACCGCTTCGAGCGCGCCGTTGCAGGCACGCTGGTCGCGAATCGCGCAAGGCTGGTGGAGATCAAGGGCATCGCCGTGGAAGCGGATTTCGCGCCCCACATGCTCTATGTGACCAACCAGGACAAGCCAGGCTTCATCGGACGCTTCGGCATGACATTGGCCGAAGCGGGGATCAATATCGCGACCTTCCACCTCGGGCGCGCAAGCCAGGGCGGGGATGCGATCTGCCTGGTATCGGTGGACGGGCCGGTGCCGGATGCCGTGCTCGCGGAAGTGCGGCGGCTGCCGCTGGTGGTGCAGGCGACGGCTCTGGCGTTTTGAAAGAAAGCTTGGGGGCGGAGTGAACTCCGCCCCCAAACCCCCACCTCCTTTTTTTGGCTACTTGGCGCAAGTGGGGAGCGAACGCATAGGCGCCGAGCCGCTCCCGGGTGGCGAACGGAGGAAGGGCTGCAGCAAGAGGCGGTCGAGGCGCTGCAGCGCAGGAGCGCGCCAGCCGACGACGCCGATGACCATGCCGAGCTGGCCTTCGCGCGGCGCTGCACGATAGGTGCCGAAGATGCGGTCCCACCACGGAACGCAAAAGCCGAAATCACTGTCCGTCTCGGCCTGGATCTCCGAATGGTGGACGCGATGCATGTCAGGCGTCACCAGCACCAGGCGCAGCCAGCGATCGAGCCAGGCCGGCACTGCGAGATTGGCGTGGCTGAACATGCTCGTCGCATTCAGCAGCACCTCGAAGATCAGCACCGCGACCGCCGGCGCGCCGAGCGCCACCACGACCACCGCCTTGATGCCGAGCGAGAGCACGATCTCCACCGGATGAAAGCGCAGCCCGGAACTCGCATCCAACTCCGGATCCGCGTGGTGGACGCGGTGCAGCCGCCATAGCAGCGGCACCGCATGGAAGACGCGGTGCTGCCAGTAGATGGCGAAGTCGAGCAGCAGGACGGCGATCGGGACGGCCGCCCAGGCCGGCAGCCCGAGCGCGGGCAGCACGCCAAGGCCGCGCGCCTCGGCCCAGAAGGCCACCCCCACGGCCGCCGCCGGCGCGACCAGGCGCAGCGCCAGGGAATCGACGATCGCAAGACCCAGATTCCCGGGCCACCGCCGCCAGTCCAGCCGTTGCGGACGGCGCGGCCACAGGCGCTCCAGCGCCACGAGCGCCGCCAGGACGGCGGCGAAGACACCCAGCCGGATCAGGGGCTCATTGGCGATCACGTCACCGATGTAGCGCGCCGGCGGCCGCTTTCGCAGGGGGCATCGGCGACCACGCGCGCGGTACGGCGTGATGCGCCGCCTGCGCCGGGGCGAGGACCGCGATCGTCGCCCGATGCGCTTCAGGATGGGCCGCGCGGCTGGGCCCGGGGCAACGGCGCGGCTTGCGCGGCGCGCGGCGAAGAGGCGGCGCGGGACCGTTTCGGCGGCGATGACGCGCTGCTGCCGCGCCTCGGGCGTGCCTGCGGCTTACCGCTCTTGCGGTCCGGGGCGAGTGGCAGGAGCATGCGACCCAGGATCGGAGCCCCGCATGATGAATCGCATCGCAAGCCGCGTTCTGTCGGTTTCCTTGCTGCTGCCGGCGACCGCTTCCGCCCACCACGCGATGGGCGGGGCGACGCCATTGACGTGGTGGCAGGGATTCGCCTCCGGGCTGGCGCATCCGGTGATCGGGCCGGATCACCTGGCGTTCCTGCTGGCGGCGGGGCTGGTCGCGGCGGTGCTGCCGGTGGCCGCCGGCTTCGGCGCCATGGCGCTGTTCGTTGCGGCTGGCGTGCTCGGCGCGATGCTGCATGTCGCGGGGCTCGGCCTCGGCCCGGTGGAGGCGGTGATTGCGGGCAGCATCCTGGCCGCGGGCGGCGCGCTGCTGCTGCGGCGATTGCCGATCGGGCTCGCGCTGGCGGGCTTCGCGGTGGCGGGCTTGTTCCATGGCCACGCCTTCGCCGAATCCATCATCGGCAGCGAGCGCGCGCCCTTGCTCGCCTATCTCTTGGGGCTTGCGATCGTGCAGTCCGGTTTGCTGGCCTCTGTGATGTTGGCAGCGCGTCGGTTGGCCGGCGCGCGGGAGCGTCGTTTGGCCGGGTTGCTCGCCGCCTGCTTCGGCGCCGTGTTCCTGGTTGCGACCTTGGCCTAAACCTGGAAGCCAGCGCCAATCCACCAAGAAAAGGAGGTGGGGGGCTCGGGGGGCGGAGTTCACTCCGCCCCCCGTGTCCAACCTAGGAGTTCGGCCCCCGATCCATCGAATAGGGCTGCCACCTCCTGAGTTCGGTCTTCGGCAGCACGGTCGGGTTCACGCAGGACAGTGGCCAGCGCCCCGACAGCACCAGCGCGAGCTCCTGCCCCACCCGCCGCTTGCGCGCCTCATCGAAGCGCGACGACGCCGAGGCGTTGTGCGGCGAGAGGACGACGTGCGGCATGCGCAGCAGCGGGTTGTCCTGGTTCGGCGGTTCGACCTTGAAGACGTCGAGCCCCGCGCCGGCGATCCACTTCTCTTCCAGCGCGCGGATCAGCGCGTCCTCGTCCACGGTCGGGCCGCGGCCGGTGTTGATGAAGATCGCGTTCTTCTTCATCAGGCGGAAGTGCTTCTCCTTCAGCATCCCCTGCGCTTCCGGCGTGTGCGGCGCGTGCATGGAGATGAAGTCGCTGGTGGAGAGCAACTCGGCGAGGCTGGCGGGTTCGACGCCGTAGTCGGAAAGCACCAGTTCCTGCACGAAGGGGTCGTAGGCCTTGAGGCGCAGGCCGAAGGGCTTGGCGCGGCGCGCGACGGCGCGCGCGACGCGGCCGAAGGCGATGAAGCCGAGGGTGAGGCCCATCAGGCGCGGGATCTGCAGGAGCTGCGGGCGGCCTTCCTTCCAGCGGCTTTCGCGCACCATGCGGTCCTGCTCGATGGCACGGCGATGCGTCGCCAGCAGCAGCATCATCGCGTGGTCGGCGACTTCCTCGATGAAGGTGTCGGGGCAGTTGGTGACGGGGATGTTCCTCGCCGTCGCCGTCGCGACATCCACGTAGTCCACGCCGACGGTGCCGAGGGCGATGACCTTGCAGCGCGGGGTGAGCGCGTCGAGCATGCGGGGCGTGAATTGCATGCCCTTGGCGTAGACGGCGTCGGCTTGCGGTGCGGCGCTGATGAAGCCGTCCTCGGTCGCGGGGCATTCGACGATCTCGGCGTCCATGCCCTCGAGCGCTTCCATCTCGTAGTCGTAGCCGCCGCCGGCGGTCGTGAAGGAAGCGCCGGCCGGCGTGATGATGCGGTGTTTCGCCACGGGTCGTTTCTCCGTCAGGACCGCGGCGGGCGCTTGCGCACGGCCGCTTCGTTCACGTCCGCGCCCCAGCCGGGCGCGGTGGGCAGGATGAGCTCGCCATTCTCGATCAACGGCGGTGCGGTGACGAATTCGTCGCGCCAGGGGGTGGAGTCGATGTCGATCTCCATGACGCGGAAATTCGGGATGGCGGCGCAGAAATGCGCGGCGATGTAGGAGCAGAGATGGCCGTAGAAATTGTGCGGCGCGCAGTTGATCTCGTAGGCGTCCGCCATGGCGGCGATCTTGATACTCTCGCCCAGCCCGTTCCAGGGCACGTCGACGATGGCGACGTCCATGGCGTAGTTCTCGAAATAGGGCTTGAAGTCGCGGCGGCCGTGCAGGGTTTCACAGGAGGCGATGGCGCAGGGCGCGCGGCGGCGGATGGCGGCGAGGCTCGGCGCGTCATGCGTGTCGATCTCGAGCCAAGTGAGGCCGAAGGGTGCCACGGCGTCGGCGATGCGGAGATAGCCTTCGGTCTTGAAGTGGAAATTGGTGTCGAGCATGACGCCCATCTCCGGACCGACCGCCTCGCGGATGGTGCGCAGCTGGGTGCGGAGCCAGGCGAGCAGCGTGTTGTCCCAGTTGAGCTCGGGCCAGCCCTCGGAACGGCCGAAGCCCGGGTTGAAGTAGCGGAGCTCGCCATCGATGTGGCGGAAGATGTTGGTCTTGAGGCAGCGGAAGCCGCGGGATTTCACCTCGGCCGCGTGCTTGGCGAGGTCGTCATAGGTCGGCATCTCCGGCAGGAATCCCTTGCCGCGATGGGCGACGCGGTAGGTGCCGAAATGCGACCAGTAGACCGGAATGCGCTCGCGGATCGGGCCGCCGAAGAGCGCGTAGACGGGCTTGCCGGCTTCCTTGCCGCGGATGTCGAGCAGCGCGTTCTCGATCGCGGCGATGGCCTGCTGGTTGAGGCCGCCGCGCGCCTGGCGGGTGGCGACGTGCAGGCGCGCGGTGATCGCCTCGCTGCGGCGCGGATCCATGCCGATGAGGAGCGGCGCGAGGCCGCGGATGACGTCGGAGAGACCCTTGCTGCCGAAATCCTCGTTGTACTCCGACCAGCCGGTGATGCCGTCGCTCGTCGTGACCTTGAGGAACGAAAAGGTGCGCCAGCCGGCATCCGCGACGAGCGGCTCGATGTGCTCGATCTTCATCGGTTTCCCCCGGTTCTGGGGGAGAGTTTGCAGGAGACTCGGGGAGGAGTGAACTCCTCCCCCCGGGATTTTTCGTGATTTGGCGTCTGCGGCTTCCGCACTCTTTGGCGATGCGCCGTTGTCGGGTGGAAAACGGAGCTCCCCACGCTTCCCCGGATCCAAAAAAAGGAGGCGGGGGGTCTGGGGGGCGGAGTTCTCTCCGCCCCCCAGCTCTTACTCCTTCACCGCGCCGGTCATGGACGAGACGTAGTAGTCCACGAAGAAGGAATAGAAGATCGCCACCGGCAGCGACCCCAGGAGCGAGCCTGCCATCAGAGCGCCCCACTGGTAGACGTCGCCCGAAACCAGCTCGGTCAGGATCGCGACCGGCACCGTCTTGCTCTCCGAGGACTGGATGAAGGCCAGCGCGTAGATGAACTCGTTCCAGGAGAGCGTGAAAGAGAAGATGCCAGCGCTGATCAGCCCCGGCACCGCGAGCGGGAGCGTGATCTGCGTCAGGATCTGGATCCGCGTCGCGCCGTCGATCAGCGCGCATTCCTCGAGCTCGTAGGGGATCGACTTGAAGTAGCCGATCAGCAGCCAGGTGCAGAAGGGAACGAGGAAGGTCGGGTAGGTGAGGATCAGCGCCAGCGGGCTGTCGAACAGGCCGAGCTGGAACACCATGGTGGCGAGCGGGATGAACAGGATGGAGGGCGGCACGAGATAGGCGAGGTAGATCGCCAGCCCGACGTACTGGCTGCCGCGGAAGCGCAGCCGCTGGATCGCATAGGCGGCGAGCGTGCTGGAGAGCAGCGAGAGGAAGGTCGAGCACACCGCCACCGTCATGGTGGTGAACAGCCAGCGCGGATAGGCGGTCTCGAACAGCAGCTTGTAGATGTGGTCCAGCGTGGGCGAGTGGATCAGGAAGGGGTTGTAGGTGCGGTAGTCGTAGAGTTCCGCGTTCGGCTTGAAGGCGGTGACCGCCATCCAATAGAAGGGGAAAAGCAGGATGATGACGAAGCAGGCGAGCGGCAGGTAGAGCACGACCATGCGCCGCGCGCGGCTGTCCCAGGCCAGGCGCTCCGGCGCGGCCGTGGCGCTCTGGCGGGCTTCCTCGACGGTGGCGTCGCTCATGGCCGGGCCTCCGGGATGGCGGGATCAGTCATTCGCCTCTCCCTGCTGCCATTTGCGGCGGGCGAGGGCGAAGTAGCTGAACAGGGTGGCGAAGACGAGGAAGGGGATCATCGAGACGGCGATCGCCGCGCCTTCGCTGAGCTGCCCGCCCGGGATGCCGCGCTGGAAGGCGAGCGTCGCCATCAAGTGGGTGGAGTTCACCGGCCCGCCGCGGGTGATCGCGTAGACGAGCTGGAAGTCGGTGAAGGTGAAGATGATCGAGAAGGTCATCACGATCGCGAGGATCGGCAGCAGCATCGGGAAGGTGATGAAGCGGAAGCGCTGCCAGGCGGAGGAGCCGTCGAGCAGCGCCGCCTCGTAGAGCGAGGGCGAGATGGTCTGCAGCCCCGCAAGCAGCGAGATGGCGACGAAGGGAATGCCGCGCCAGACATTGGCGGCGATCAGCGACCAGCGCGCCGGCCAGGCGGAGCCGAGAAAGTCGAAATAGCGGTCGCGCAGATGCAGCACGTCCACCGCGACATAGGACAGGATCGAGAATTGCGGGTCATAAAGCCACCAGAAGGCGATGGCCGAAAGCACGGTGGGCACGATCCAGGGCAGCAGGATGATGGCGCGCAGCAGGCTCTTGAAGGGCAGGTGGTTGTTGAGCAGCAGCGCGAGCCATAGGCCGAGGCCGAATTTCAGCACGGTGGCGGTGCCGGTGTAGAAGACGCTGTAGAACACCGCGCTCCAGAACAGCGGGTCTTCCATCAGGTACTCGAAGTTCTCGAGCCCGACCCAGACACCGCTGCGGCCGATGGTGGAATCGGTGAAGGCGAGCCAGATGCCCAAGCCCAGCGGGTAGGTGAGGAAGACCGTCAGCAGGCCGATGGCGGGCAGCATGCAGACGAGGACGAGGAAGGGCTTCCAATCGAACAGGCGGACCAGCCAGTTCGGCTGGTGCTGCACCCTTTGCCAGGCCGGCGCGGTGGTGACGGACATCGAGGCGCTCCCGTGCGGGGAGCGGGCGCCTTCGCGGCGCCCGCCGGTCGATCAGCGATAGATGCGGCGCGCGCGGCGCTCGGCCTCGCGCACCGCCTGTTCCGGCGTCGCCTGGCCGGAGGCGACCGAGGCGAACATCTGCACCATGATGTATTCCGAGGCGACGGTGCCGGAGGCCGCGGTGATCGGCCCCTTGTAGCCGCTCCAGAACGGGTTGTTCATGCCGTCGCGATAGACCGCGAGCTTGGGATCGGACTCCCACACCGCGCTCTGGCTGTAGGCCTTGAGCGAGTGCGACCAGTAGCCGAGGCAGCCGGTGAGCCAGCGGTCGTACTGCTCGGCTTCCAGCATGTACTGGATGAAGGCCTTGGCGGCGTTGGGGAAGCGCGTGTGGCGGAACACCATCGCGTTGAGGATGGTGGCCGATTGCGGCGGGCGGTCCACGCGGCCGCTGGGCAGGGGCGCGTGGTTCGTATCCTCGGCAATGGCGCGCGTGTTGGGATCGTTCTTCAGCGCGTAGTAGAGCGACACGCCGTTGGAGGTCAGCCAGCATTCCTGCGAGGCGAAGGCGCGGTTGTTGCTGGGATCGAGCCAGGAGAGCGTGCCCGCGCAGAAATTCGGATACAGCTCCTTGACGTAGTTCAGCGCGTCCAGCGTCTCGCGGCTGTTGATGGCGACCTTGCCGTCCTCGTCGACCAGATAAGCGCCGTGCGACCAGGTCATCCAGTTGGCGAAGCCGTTGCCGTCGCCCACCGCATTGCCGAGGGTGAAGCCGACCGGCTTGTTGATGCGCTTCATCGCCTGGGCGAGGCGCAGGAATTCGCCGAGATCGTTCGGGATCTGCTGGAAGCCGGCCTCGCGCACCGCGGAGATGCGGTAGACGATGGGGCCGGTGGAGCCGCCGAAGGGAATGCCGATCCAGTTGCTGGTGCGGTAGCGCTTGCCGAACTTTTCCGAGAGGAACATCCAGCCGCCATACTTGCGGCCGAGATATTCGGCGAGGTCGGTGAGCTCGATCAGCTTGTCGGCGTAGATGTGCGGGTCGTCGCCCCAGCCGATCACGACGTCCGGGCCGGTGCCGGTGTTGGCGACCACCGCGGTCTGCGGACGGATGTCTTCCCAGCCGACGAAGTCCACGCGGATGGGGACGTTGAATTGCTGGCTGAATTTCTGGGCGTTCTCGCGGAAGATCACCTCGTCCGGCTCGACGAAGCGGGCGGGGCGGATGATGCGGAGCTGCGCGCCGCTCTCGATGGCGAGGCGCGGCGCCTCGGCCTGCTGGGTCGGGATGCTGCGCTGGGACCAGGCCTCGTTGCGCAGCGCGGCCGCGGCAAGCGCCGCGGCCGAAAGGCCTATGGTGCCGCGGCGGGTGATCTCGGTCATTGTCGTCGTCCTCCCCACTGATGTGCCTGATCTGTATCAGATCCGGCGGCCGGTCTCCGCGTCGAAGAGATGGACCAGCGCGGGATCGGGCGTCACCGGCAGCAGCTCGCCCGGCGCTGCGGCGACGCGCTCGCGGAAGGCGCCGATCATGCTGGCCTCGCCGACCTTGAGCAGGACCTGGGTTTCCGAACCGGTCGGCTCCACCACCTGCACGCGGGCGCCGATGCCCTGCGGATCGAGGCGCAGATGCTCGGGCCGGATGCCGTAGATGGCGGGGCCGGGCGAGACGGCATGGCCGTTGACCGGCAGCGGCCAGGCAGTGCCGTCGGCGGCGAGGAAGCGGCCATCGGCGACATTGCCGCGCAGCATGTTCATCGCCGGCGAGCCGATGAAGCCGGCGACGAAGAGATTGGCGGGGCGGTCATAGAGCTCGAGCGGCGCACCGACCTGCTCGATGTTGCCGCTGTTCATCACCACGATCTTGTCGGCCATGGTCATGGCCTCGATCTGGTCGTGGGTGACGTAGACGGTGGTGACCTTGAGGCGCTGGTGCAGCTCCTTGATCTCGGCGCGCATCTGCACGCGCAGCTTGGCGTCGAGGTTGGAGAGCGGCTCGTCGAACAGGAAGACCTGCGGGTTGCGCACGATGGCGCGGCCCATGGCGACGCGCTGACGCTGGCCGCCGGAGAGCTGCCGCGGATAGCGGTGCAGCAGCGCCTCCAGGCCGAGGATCTTGGCGGCGCGGCCGACCTCCCGCTCCTTCACCTCCCGGGGCGCCTTGGCGAGCTTCAGGCTGAAGGCCATGTTCTCGAACACGGTCATGTGCGGATAGAGCGCGTAGTTCTGGAACACCATGGCGATGTCGCGGTCCTTCGGCGGCACGGTGTTCACCACCCGCCCGCCGATCGCGATCTCGCCGCTCGTGATGTTCTCGAGCCCCGCCAGCATGCGCAGCAGCGTGGACTTGCCGCAGCCCGAGGGGCCGACCAGCACCACGAACTCGCCATCCCTTATGTCCACGCTCACGCCGTGGAGCACCTCGGTGCTGCCGAAGGCTTTCCGCACGTTGCGGATATCGACCGTCGCCATTCGTCCTCCCTGGTCGCGGGCGGTTCGGCCGCCCGTCGCGCATGATAGCCTAGAGCCGCGAGACCTGCGTCTCCTTGGATGTGATGAATTCGAGCAGCGCGGGGGTGCCGTTGCGGGTCTGCTCGATGCCGCGGCGGATGGCGGGGATGATGTCCTCCGGCCGTTCCACCCGCTCGCCATAGCCGCCGAAGGCGCGCGCCATCGCCGCGTAGTCGCCGGAGATGTCAGTGCTGCGGTATTTCTCCGTGCTGACCGGCATGACCTTGAGCTCGATCGCCATGGAGAAATTGTTGAGCAGGATCGAAAGGATCGGAATGCGCTCGCGCACCGCGGTCTCGAAATCCATCCCGGTGAAGCCGATGGCGGCGTCGCCCCAGACATTGATGCAGAGCTTGTCCGGCGCGGCGAGCTTGGCGCCCATGGCGAGGCCGAGGCCATAGCCGAGCTGCGTCGTCTTGCCCCAGCCGAGATAGGAGAGCGGGGTGCGGCTGACCCAGAATGGCGAGAGCTGGTCGCGCGGGCTGCCGGCATCATGGGTGATGATGGTGTTGTCCACGTCCACCGTGCGCCAGAGGTCGCGCAGCACGCGGTAGGGGTTGAGCGGGGCCGCGTTGCTGTCCGTCTTCTCCGCCCATTGCGCGAGCCATTCGGCACGGATGGCAGCGATCTCGCGGGTGGTGGCGCTGGCGTCGCGCGGCTCGCGGATGCGGCCCTTCAGCTCGGCGAGCAGCGCCTCGAGCGTCAGCGCGGCGTCGCCGACCAGGCCGATCTCGACCGGGACATCCTTGTTGAGATGGTCGGGGTCCAGCGTCGCGTGGATCACCGGCTTGCCCTTCGGCATGGCGACGCCGAAATTCGTCTCGGTGAAGGAGCAGCCCACGCCGAGGATGAGATCGGCATTGTCGAGGAAATGCCGCACCGTCTTCTGGATGGCGAGGCCGCCCGAGCCGAGCGCGAGCGGGTGGTCCTCGGGGAAGCTCGACTTGCCGCCGAGGCTGGTAGTGACCGGCGCGCCGAGCAGCTCGGCGAGCGCGCGGAGCTGCGGCCAGGCGCGTGCCCAATGGACGCCGGTGCCGGCATAGATCACCGGGCGCTTCGCCGCCGCCAGCTTCTCCGCCGCGCGCGCGACATCCTGCGGGTCGGGGCCGTAGCGGGTGGCGAGGACGGGCTGGTAGTTCAGCGGCTCCGCCACCTCCTCGTTCCACATGTCGGCGGGGATCTCCACCAGCACCGGGCCGCCGCGGCCGTTGCGCAGCCGGGTGAAGGCGCGGCGCAGAACGTTCGGCACCTCCGCCGCCACGGTGATCTGCTCGGCGGACTTGGTGACGCTGCGCATCGACTGCGCGGAAGAGAAATTGGGCGGCACCTGCGCGATGCGGCGCGGATAGCCCATCGGCAGCACCAGCACCGGCACCGATTCGCCGAAGCATTGCGCGACGCCGCCGAATGCGTTCTCCGCTCCCGGGCCGTGCTGCATGCAGAAGGCGCCGAGGGTGCGGCCGGTGGTCACCCGCGACATCGCGTCGGCCATGTGCAGGCCGATCCGCTCCTGCCGCACGATCACCGGGCGGATGTCGATGGCGGCCGCGAATTCGAGCAGGTGGTTGACGGGATAGCCGCAGAGGGTGGTGATGCCCTCGCGCTGCATGATCTCGGCGATGGCGGCGCCAAGCTTCATCGGACGTTCCCCGTGGTTGCGACCTGGCACGTGCCGGCCCGGCTTGCATGGAGCCTGACATTCCCGCCCGAAGCTGGCAACACGGGGGTGCGACGTCGTGGATGGGGCCATGCGGCCGCGCCGCAGGGCGGCGATCGGGAGCCGCGCCCACGGGGCGCCGAGCGAGGCTTCGTTCCGCGCACAGGGGGCGGGGCGACGGGCGTCGCCCCGCGCGTCAGCCGGCGAGCATGGCGAGCCAGCGCCGCTTGCCGGCCAGCACATGCGCCTCGGCGACGCGGCGCGCCCGCTCGGGATCGCCGGCCTCCACCGCGTCCACGATGGCGGCGTGCTCGGCATTGGAGGCGCGGCGGTTCTCGGCGATGAGCAGGGTCTGGCGGCGCGTCAGATGCGCCTCCTTCCACATCGCGCGGTCGGTCGCCGCGGCGCGGGCATGGCCGGCGAATTCCAGCACCGCATCGTGGAAGGCGAGGTTCTCCGCATAGTAGCGGCGGCCGTCGCCGGCATCGATGGCGCGCTCCATCCGGGCGATGCGGGCACGCAACGCCGCCACCTGTTGCGGCGTGCGGCGCTGGGCGAGAAGGGCGCAGGCGAAGCCGTTGATGAGCGCGCGCATGTCGTAGATTTCCGCAATCTCGCGCGCGCTGAGCTGACGCACCGCGAAGCCCTGGTTGGGGCCGCCGCTCGCCACCAGCCCGTCGCCTTCCAGCGCGCGCAGCGCCTCGCGCAGCGGCCCGCGGGAGATCCCGAGCTCGGCGGCGATGCTCTGTTCCTGCAGCCGGGTGCCGGGGGCGATGTCGCCGGCGAGGATGCGGCGCTCGAGCTCGAGCCGCGCCTGTTCGGCGAGGGATCCGGCGCGCGGGAGGTCGGCGGAGTCGGCCATGCTCGCGCCAGGATGGCATGTCGACGGATTGTTGACAATATGTCTGCGCACTGTAATCTGCGGCGGACCCGAGGGAGCAACCGCCTTGCCTGCTGCACCGAACGGCGCCTCGACGGCGCTCGCCCGCTACACCGTGCTCGACCTCACCCGCGTCCGCGCCGGGCCGACCTGCGTGCGCCAGCTCGCGGATTGGGGGGCGAATGTCATCAAGATCGAGATGCCGCCGGGGCTCGATGTCGGCGATCCGATGGGCGGGCCGCGCAACGGCCCGGACTTCCAGAACCTCCACCGCAACAAGCGCGGCATCACCATCAATCTCAAGAACCCCGACGGCGTGGCGCTGCTCAAGCGCCTGGCCGAGCGCGCCGATGTGGTGGTGGAGAATTTCCGCCCCGACGTGAAGCACCGCCTCGGCATCGATTACGAGGCGCTGTCGGCGGTCAATCCGCGGCTGGTCTACGCGAGCATCTCCGGCTTCGGCGAGGACGGGCCCTATGCGCAGCGGCCGGGCTTCGACCAGATCGCCCAGGGCATGGGCGGGCTCATGTCGATCACCGGCGATCCCGGGCGCGGGCCGATGCGCGTCGGCATTCCGGTCGCCGATCTCTGCGCGGGCATCTTCGCGGCGCAGGGCATCCTGGTCGCGCTGCTCGAGCGCGAGGTGTCGGGCAAGGGGCAGTGGGTGCGCACCTCGCTGCTCGAATCGCAGATCTTCATGCTGGACTTCCAGGCCGCGCGCTGGCTGATGGCGGGCGAGGTGCCGCGGCAGGCGGGCAACAACCACCCGACCAGCATCCCGACCGGCGTGTTCCCGACCAGCGACGGCCACATCAACATCGCCGCCAGCGGCAAGGTGATCTGGGAGCGCTGCGCACGCACCCTGGGCGCGCCGGAATGGATCGAGGACCCGCGGTTCCGCGGCGGCGAGGACCGTTCGCAAAACCGCGACGTGCTGAACGCGCTGATCGCCGAGCGCACCAAGACCGACAGCAGCGCCAACTGGGTGGCGAAGCTGAACGAGGCCGGCGTGCCCTGCGGCCCGATCAACAGCATCGACGCGGTGTTCGCCGACCCGCAGGTGCAGCATCTCGGCATCGCGCGCACGCTGAACGGCGGCAACCGCGAGGCGACCTATGTCGGCCAGCCCTTCCGTCTCTCGCGCACGCCGAGCGGCATCGCCGCGCATCCGCCGGAGCTCGGCGAGCATACCGATGCGGTGCTGGGCGAGCTCGGGCTGAGCGCGGCGGAGATCGCCGATCTCCGCGCCAGGCAGGTGGTGTGACGATGGACGGGCTCGTGCTGCAGACCGAGAAGATGCTCGCCCGCAAGGCGGAGGGCATCGGCTGGATGACCTTCAACAACCCCGAGCGGCACAACGCCGTCTCGATGGAGATGTGGCAGGCGGCCGAGGCGATCCTCGCCGATTTCAACGCCGATGAGGCGGTGCGGGTGATCGTGCTGACCGGCGCCGGCGGCAAGGCCTTCGTCTCCGGCGCCGACATCTCGAAATTCGAGAGCGAGCGCGGCAGCGCGGAGGCGGTCGCCGCCTATCAGGCGCAGACCGCACGGGTCTATGACGGCATCGCCGCGAGCCCGAAGCCGACCATCGCCATGATCCAGGGGCATTGCATCGGCGGCGGCACCGCGCTCGCGGTGTGCTGCGACATCCGCATCTGCGGCGAGAGCGCGGGCTTCGGCGTGCCGGCTGCGAAGCTCGGGCTCGGCTATCCGCTGGCCGGCATCCGCCGCCTGGTGGATCTCGTCGGGCCCTCCTTCGCCAAGGAGATCTTCTACACGGCGCGCAAATTCACCGCGGAGGAGGCGCGCGTGATGGGCCTCGTCAACCGCGTGGTGCCGGATGCGGAGCTCGAGGCCTATGTCCGCGACTACGCGGCGCGGATCGCCGCCAACGCGCCGCTCACCATCGGCAGCGTCAAGGCGATCGTCGGCGAGGCGCTGAAGGACCGCGGCGCCGCAAACGAGGCGCGGTGCGATGCGCTGGTGAAGGCCTGCTTCGCCAGCGAGGACTATATCGAGGGTCGCCGCGCCTTCATGGAGAAGCGTGCGCCCGTTTTCCGCGGCGTCTGACCGACGCCGCGCAACAGCAAGACCGGGAGAACACCCATGATCGCGAGACGCGCCCTGCTCGGCGCCGCCGCCCTGCTATCCGTGCCGCGCGTGCTGCGCGCGCAGCCCGACTATCCGAACCGGCCGGTCCGCATCGTGATCGGCTTCGCCGCGGGCGGCGCCACCGATGTCACCACCCGCGTCATGCAGCCCAAGCTGCAGGCGCTGCTCGGCCAGCCGGTGGTGGTCGAGAACCGGCCCGGCGCCGGCGGCAACATCGCGACCGAGGTGGTGGTGCGCAGCCCGCCCGATGGCTACACGCTGCTGATGGGCACGATCGGCGCGCTGGCGATCAACCCGACCATGTATCGCTCTCTGCCCTTCGATCCGCAGCAGGATCTGGCGCCGATCTCGCTCGCGGGCAGCGTGCTGAACCTGCTGGTGGTGCCGGCGGACAAGCCCTGGCGCAACGTGGCGGCGCTGATCGAAGCGGCGAAGGCGCGGCCGGACACGCTGAGCTACGGCTCCTCCGGCGTCGGCGGCGCCGGGCATCTCGCGGGGGCGCTGCTCGATCAGATGGCAAGCATCCGGACGGTGCATGTGCCCTATCGCGGCGGCGGGCCGCTGATGACGGACCTGATCGGCGGCAAGCTCGACTTCGCCTTCTCCACCGCGGCGACGGCGCTGCCGCAGGTGGAAGCGGGGCGGCTCCGCGCGATCGCGGTGCCGACATCGGCGCGCTCGCGGTTGCTGCCCGATGTGCCGGCAGTGGCGGAGACCGTGCCGGGCTACGAGGTGGCGAATTGGTATGCGCTGCTCGGTCCGAAGGGATTGCCGGCGCCGATCGTCGGGCGGCTGAACGCGGCGATGCGGCAGGCGCTGGCCGATCCGGAAGTGGCCGGGCATCTTTCGGGGCATGGCGTCGAGCCGCTGCCCTCGAGCCCGGAGGAGCTTGCGCGCTTCATCCAGGTGGAGACGGCGAAATGGGCGCCGATCGTGCGCGCCAGCGGCGCGACGCCGGACTGAGCCGATGGATCTCGGTCTTGCCGGCAAGAACGCGCTTGTGCTCGGCGGCTCCTCCGGAATTGGAGAGGCGAGCGCGGCGCTCATGCTCGCCGAAGGGGCGAAGGTGACGATCGCGTCGCGCGACGCGTCGCGGCTGGAAGCGGCGGCGGCGCGCATCGCCGGGGTGGCCGGGCGGGCGCCAGAGATCGCGGTATGCGACGTGGCCGACCCGGATGCGCTGGCGCAGCTCGCCGCGCGCTGCGAGGACGCGCCGCTGCATGCGCTGGTCTCCGCTTTCGGCGGCAGCCATCGCGCGGGTTTCGAGGCGGCGCGCGACGAGGATTGGCTCGCCAATTACGAGTTCAACCTGCTCGGCACCGTGCGCGCCTTGCGCGCACTGCTGCCGGCGCTGGAACGCGGCGCGCCTTCGCGTGTCGTGCTGCTCGGCGCTGCCTCCGGTCGCCAGCCGACGGCGCAGCAGACGGTGACCAACGTGCACAAGGCGGGGCTGCACGCGCTGGCCAAGTCGCTCGCGCAGGAATGGGCGGCGCGCGGCATCGCGGTGAATTGCGTCGCACCCGGCCGCGCGCTGACGCCGCTCTGGCAGCAGCGCGCCGCGGCGATGGCGCGCGCCGAGGGTGTGAGTCCGCAGGCGATCCTCGACCGGGTGGCGGAGGACATCCCGCTCGGGCGCTTCGCGCGGCCCGAGGAGGTGGCGGCGATGGCGGCGTTCCTCGCCGCCCCGGTCGCGTCCTATGTCACCGGGCAGTGCGTGCTGGTGGATGGGGGGCTGGTGCGCGGGATCTGACCCCCGGCTTGGCGTGTGGCGGAAAGCGGGCCAGCATGGGCGCAACCCTGCACGCGACAACGCACTCGCCCCGATGGAACGCTCCATGAACCGCATCACCGGCCGCTCCGCCTTCCTCGCGCTGCTGAAGGAGGAGGGCATCACGCATCTGTTCGGCAATCCGGGCACCACCGAGTTGCCGATCATGTATGCGCTCAAAGATCATCCCGATCTCACCTATGTGATGGCGATGCAGGAGGGCTTGGTCGTCGCCATCGCCGATGGCTTCAGCCGGGCCTCGGGGCGGCTGGCGGCGTGCAACGTGCACGTCGCGCCCGGGCTCGGGAATGCCATGGGCTCGCTCTACAACGCCAAGTTCACCGGCACGCCGATGATCCTGACGGCGGGGCAGCAGGAGCAGGGGCACGGGCTGACCGAGCCGCTGCTCTACGACCAGCTCGCGCGCATGGCCGAGCCGCTGGTGAAGTGGGCGGTGGAGGTGAACCGCTTGGAGGACCTGCCGCGCATCGTGCGCCGCGCGGCCAAGGTCGCGACGACGCCGCCGACCGGGCCGGTCTTCATCTCGCTGCCCGGCGACATCCTGAACGCGGAGGCGGCGATCGAGCTCGGGCAGCGGACGCGGGTGGATGCGCGGGTGCGGCCTTCGGACGCCGCGCTGCGCGGGCTCGCCGAGCGCATCCTGAAGGCGCGGAGCCCCGCCATCATCGCAGGCGACGAGATCGTGAAGAGCGACGCGCTGGAGGAAGCCGCGCGCCTCGCTGCCACGCTTGGCTGTCCCGCCTGGCAGCAGACGGTCGCCTATGGCGCGCATTTCCTCTCGGAAAGCCCTTGCTTCATGGGCGCGCTGCCGCGGCTGCAGCCGCAGACGCGCAGGATCCTGAGCGATTACGATCTGCTGATCGTGCTCGGCGCCGATCCGCTGCGCATGTCGGTCTACAGCGAGACCGAGCCGCTGCCCGATGGGCTGCCGATGGTGCAGATCGGGCTGGTGGATTGGGACATCGGCAAGAACTACCCGGCCGAGATCGCGGTGAAGGCAGATGTGAAGGAGACGCTGCTGGCGCTGATCCCCGCGCTCGAGGAGCTCGGCGGCGCGGCGCTGCGCGACCGGGCGGGGCGCGGCCTCGCGGCGCTGGCGGAGCGGAACTGGAGCGCGCGGCGCGCGCAGCTGATCGCGGAGATCACGGCGAAGGGGGCGGGCGCGCCGATCGATCCCGACTGGCTGTGCCTGCAAATCGCCGAGGCGATGCCGGCGGATGCCATCCTGGTGGATGAGGGCCTCACCTCTTCGCGCAACCTCACTGCGTTGCGGCCGCATCGCGAGCGCTACGGTTACCACGCGCTAGCCTCGGGCGGCATCGGCTGGGGGCTGCCGGCCTCCGTCGGCGTCAGCCTCGCCAATCCCGGACGGCGAGTGGCGTGCTTCTCCGGCGATGGCAGCGCGATGTATTCGATCCAGGCGCTGTGGACGGCGGCGCACCAGAAGCTGCCGCTGACGGTGGTGATCGCCAACAATGGCGGCTATCGCATCATCAAGCAGCGGCTGAAGGCGTTCCATGGCGGGACGCAGTTCATCGGCATGGATTTCGCCGACCCGCCGGTGGATTTCGCGGGCCTCGCCACGGCGCTCGGCGTGACGGCGCAGCGCGTCACCGCGGGCGAGGCGTTGCGGCCGGCGCTCGATGCCGCCTTCGCGCGGTCGTGCCCGACGCTGATCGAGGTGATGGTGGAGGGGTCTGTCTGAAAGGAAGAGTGGGGGCGGAGAGAACTCCGCCCCCACACCCCCACCTCCTTTTTTTGGCTTATTGGCGCTGGCTCCTCCCGCACTCTCAGACGCCGCGCCGTTGTCGGGCTGAGAACGGCGTTCTCCACGCTTCCCCGTAGCCAAAAAAAGGAGGTGGGGGGTCTGGGGGGCGGAGTTCGCTCCGCCCCCCAGTCTTCTTCGACCGGCGTGGTTCGATCGCGGCACAGCGATGGAGGAAGACCGATGGCGGATACGACAGGGAACGGCAGGCGGGCAGCGCGGCCGCATGACCGGAGTGTACGGCTCCGGATCTTGGCCCCGCTGCTGCTGCTCTGCACCGCGACGGCGGCGCGCGGGGCGGAGCTCACGGCGGCCATCGCGCTCGCGCCCTTCGCCGCCGATCCGCACTACTACAACGGCCAGGCCGACAAGGCGATCGCGCTGCACATCTTCTCCCGCCTCGTTGAGCAGACGCCGGACACCAGGCTCGAGCCCGGCCTCGCGCTGTCCTGGCGCCCGCTCTCGGAGACCGAGTGGGAGTTCAAGCTGCGCCCTGGCGTCACTTTCCATGACGGCACGCCGCTGACGCCCGAGGACATCGTCTTCAGCTTCGCCCGCGCGCCCAATGTGCCGAACACGCCGGCGAGCTTCGCCCCGGTGCTGCGCCTTGTCGCCGGCGTCGAGATCGTGGATCCGCTGACGCTCCGCATCCGCACCACGCGGCCGCATCCGAACCTGCCGAACGACCTCGCCAATGTCGCGATCGTCGCGCGCCATGTCGCGGAGAGCGCGGCGACGGCGGATTTCAATGCGGGGCGCGCGGCGGTGGGCAGCGGCCCCTATCGCCTGGTCTCCTTCACCGCCGGCGAGCGCGTGGTGCTGGCGCGCAACCCCGCCTGGTTCGGCGCGGCGCCGGCCTGGGAGCGCGTGACCTTCCGGGTGATCCCGAATGCCGGCGCGCGCAGCGCGGCGCTGCTCGCGGGCGATGTCGACCTGATCGACCTGCCCTCGCCTTCGGACCTGCCGCGGCTGCGGCGGGATGCGCGGGTCGCGGTCTCCTCGGTCACCAGCACGCGGATGTGGTTCTTCCGGCTCGACCGCTCGCGCCAGGCGGAGGTGCCCTATGTCACCGATGCCAATGGCGGGCGGCTCCCCGCTAACCCCTTCAACGATCTGCGCGTGCGCCAGGCGATGTCCCTCGCGATCAACCGCCAGGCCCTGGCCGAGCGCGTGATGGCCGGCACGGTGACGCCGACGGGGCAGTGGCTCGCGCCGGGCGTCTATTCCTACAACCCCGACATTCCCGTCCCGCCCTATGATCCGGAGCGGGCGCGCGCCCTGCTTGCCGAGGCCGGCTATGGCGATGGCTTCCGGTTGACGCTGCACGGCGCGACGCATCCGGAGATGCTGCAGGCGGTCGCCGCCATGTGGACGCGCATCGGCATCCGCACCGCGGTGGAGACCATGCCGATCAACGCCTATTCGCCGCGCGCGGCGCGCCAGGAATTCGCAGTCTCCACGGGAAGCTGGGGCAGCAATTCCGGCGAGGCCGGCTATTTCCTCGTCAATGTGCTGAGCACCTATGACCGCGCGCGCGGCCTCGGCCCGCTGAATTGGAGCCGCTACTCCAACCCGGCGCTCGATGCGCTGACCGAGCGCGCGATGGCGACCATCGACGATGGCGCGCGCGAGGCGCTGCTGCGCCAGGCCGAGCAGATGGCGATGGACGACGTGGCGGTGATCCCGCTCTATCAGGTGATCAATCACTGGGCCACGCGCCGCGGCATCGTCTATGAGGCGCGGGCCGATGAGCGCACCGTGGCGATGAGCGCCCGCCCGGCGCGCTGACCGCTCGCGCCTTCGCGTTGAGGGCGCCGCCGCTTCGTCCTGTAGGCTGCGCGGCGAAGTTCGCAGACACGCGGCGACAGGAGGTCGAGGCATGTCCAGGATGACCCGCAAGGCAGCCCTGCTCGCGGCCGCACTCGCATCGGCGCCGATGGCCGCATGGGCACAGGGCACGGCACCGGCGGCCGCGGCCGTGGAGGCCGGCGAGATCGGCGGCGTCGTCACCGGACCGAACGGGCCCGAAGCCGGAGTCTGGGTGATCGCCGAGACCACCGACCTGCCGACGCGCTACGCCAAGATCGTGGTGACCGACGAGCAGGGCCGCTATCTGATCCCCGACCTGCCGCGCGCGACCTACAGGATCTGGGTGCGCGGCTACGGGCTGGTGGACAGCGCGCGGGTGGAAAGCCGGCCCGGGCAGAATCTGAACCTCGCCGCGACACCGGCGCCCACGCCGGCCGCGGCCGCCGAATACTACCCGGGCATGTACTGGTATTCGATGCTGCGCATCCCCGCCGCCGACCGGTTCCCCGGCACCGGCGACGGCGCCGGCGGCAACGGCATCCCCGCGGCGATGCGCACGCAGCAGGCCTGGATCGACACCATCAAGCAGTCCTGCCAGTCCTGCCATGCGCTGGGCAGCCAGAACATGCGCCATCCGCGGCGCGAGCTCGGCGAATTCGCCAACTCCACCGAGCTCTGGTTCCGCCGCATCCAGTCCGGCCAGGCCATGGGCAACATGGCGGTCTCCATCGCGCGGCTCGGGCCGGAGCACGGCCTCGCGCTGTTCGGCGACTGGACCGACCGCATCGCCCGCGGCGAGCTGCCGGGGACGCGGCCGGAACGGCCCGCCGGGCTCGAGCGCAACATGGTGGTGACGCTGTGGGACTGGGCCGAGCCGACCACCTACCTGCACGACGCGATCTCCACCGACAAGCGCAACCCGAGGCTGAACGCGAACGGCCTGATCTACGGCTCGCCGGAGGAATCGACCGACGACGTGCCGGTGCTCGACCCCGTCGCGCATCGCGCCTGGACCATCCGCCACCCGATCGCCGATCCGGAGACGCCGAGTGCTGCGGACGAGCCGCGTGGCGTCTCGCCCTTCTGGGGCGAGCGGGCGATCTGGGACGGCCACACCAGCAACCACAACCTGATCATGGACCAGCGCGGCCTGGTGTGGTTCACCGTGCGCATCCGCCCGCCGAACACCCAGCCCGCCTGGTGCCGCGCGGGCGGGGACCATCCTTCGGCGCGGCTCGCGCCGCTCAACGCGTCGAACCGCCACGTCTCCGTCTATGACCCGCGGACACAGCGCTTCGACCTGATCGACACCTGCTTCCAGACCCATCACCTCTATTTTGGCTACGACGCCGACGACACGCTGTGGACGAGCTGGGGCGGACCGACCGGCGGCGCGATCGGCTGGCTGAATGCGCGGCGCTTCCTGGAAACGCGCGACGCCCGCGCCTCGCAAGGCTGGGCGCCGATGATCGTGGACGTGCCGGGCTGGAGCCGGCGCGGCGCGTATGACGAGCCCGACCGCCCGTTCGATCCCGCGCGGCAGCGGCGCATCATCGCGAGCCTCTACGGGGTGCAGCCGAGCCCGACCGACGGCTCCATCTGGGGCCAGTCCATGGACAGCGGCTTCTCCCGCGTGGAGCAGCCGGGCTACCTGATCCGCTTCATTCCCGGCGCCGATCCGGCGAATACCGGCCTGGTCGAGATCTTCCAGCCGCCGCCCGGCAGTTTCAGCCCGCGCGGCATCGACGTGGACAGCCATGGCGTGGTGTGGACGACCCTGGCAAGCGGGCATCTCGCGAGCTTCGATCGCTCGAAGTGCCGCGCGCCGCTGACCGGGCAGAACGCCGCGACCGGGCAGCAATGCTACGAGGGCTGGACGCTCCACCGCTTCCCCGGCCCGCAATTCGCCGGCGTGGATCCTGCGGGCAGTGCGGACCACGCCTATTACGTCTGGGTGGACCGCTTCAACACGCTTGGCCTCGGCAACGACGTGCCGATCGCCTCCACCAATGGCAGCGAGTCGCTCACCGTGCTGGTGAACGGCAGGCTGCACCAGCTGCGCGTGCCCTATCCGCTCGGCTTCTTCACCAAGAACGTCGATGGGCGGATCGACGATCCGAATACCGGCTGGCGCGGCCGCGGCGTGTGGACCACCACCGGCACGCGCGCGCCCTTCCACGGCGAAACCGGCGCGGGCGAGCGGCCGCGCGTGTTCCGCGTGCAGATGAGGCCCGATCCGCTGGCGCGTTGAAAGGAGCGGGGGCGAAGAGAGAGCCGCCCCCGCACCCTCACCTCTTTTCTTGGCTAGAGCGGTTTCGCCGGAACTGGAATCAGGAGAAGAAAAAGAGTGGGGGCGGAGAGAACTCCGCCCCCACACCCCCACCTCCTTTTCTTGACTCTTGGCGCTCGCGGCTCCCGCACCCTCAGGCGCCGCAGCGTTGTCGGGCTCAGAACGGAGCTCGCCACGTTTCCCATGAGCCAAAAGAAGGAGGTGGGGGGTCTGGGGGGCGGAGTTCATCTCCGCCCCCCAGCCTTCTTCGAACGCGTACACCGCGGATGAAACCGCTCTAGGGGAAGCGCAGCGAGCGCCGCTCTCAACGAGGGCGTGCGGCACTGCCGCGACGTGAGCGCCGAGCCTGGCCTTGCCTACTCCGCCGATAGCCCGGCCAGCTCCCCCACCGTGATCGGCTTGTAGGGCGCGCGCGGCCGCAATGCGCCCACCGCCGCGACCGGCACGCCCCGTTCGGCGGCGATCAGCGCGGCGACGGTGGTGCCGCACATCCGGCCCTGGCAGGGCCCCATGCCGGCGCGGAGATAGGCCTTGGCCTGATTGGGCCCGGTCGCGCCGAGCCGCGCCGCCAGCCGGACCTGGCCCACGGTCACCTCCTCGCAGCGGCAGATCGGCGTCGCCGCCTCGGTCGGTGCCAGCACCTCCGGTGCCGGGGCGTAGAGCCGGTCGAGGAAGGGCCGCAGGGCCATGGCCTGCGCCAGCGCCGCGCGATGCGGCGCGGCCCGGGCGTCGCGCGCGGCTTCGTCCAGCCGGCCGAGCCGGCACGCGGTGTCGAGCGCCGCCAGCCGCCCTGCCGCCGCGGCCGCTTCCCAGCCGCCGATCCCCGCCGCGTCCCCGGCCACCGCGACCCCGGCATGGCTGGAACCGCCCCAGGAATCGAGCGCCGGCCGCCAGCACAGCTGGGCCTCGTCCCAGCGATGCTCGAGCCCGAGGGCGCGGGTGATGTGGGTGGCGGGAATCACCCCTTCGTGCAGCAGCAGCGTCTCGCAGGGGAGCTCGCCGCCGTCCCAGCGCACGCGCTGCACGCCTTCCTCCCCCTCGGCGCGCAGGCCGCGCGCGCCGGTCACCACGCGCAGCCCGCGCCGCCGTGCCTCGCGCATCAGGGCGAGCCCCTTGGCCAGCGTCGCCCGCCCGCGCCATAGCCCGCCGGCGCGCAGCGCCGCGCCCAGCGCGCCGGAGCGGCGCGTCTCGAGCAGGGTCACCGGCGCGGCGCGCGCGCGCAGCAGCTGCAGCGCGAGCAGCCACATCAACGGCCCCTGCCCCGCCAGCACCACCGGGCCGCGCGGCACGGCGCCCGCGGTCTTCAGCAGGATCTGCGCCGCCCCCGCCGCCATCACCCCGGGAAGGGTCCAGCCCGGGATCGGCACCGGCCGCTCCTGCGCGCCGGTGGCGAGCAGCACGCGCCGCGCCTCGACCTCCTCGGAGCGCCCCTCGCGCAGCACCGAAAGCCGCCCCGCATCGGCGTCGAGATGCCAGAGAGTGCTGCGCGGCCAATAGGTGATGCCGGCGGCGGCGCGGAACGCCCGCGCCAGCGCCGCGCCGGCCGTCGCGAACTCGCCGGCCAGCGCCGGATCGCCCGAAGCCGCCTCCGCCGCGCGGAACACCTGTCCGCCCGGCGCCGCCTGCTCGTCCAGCACCAGCACCGAAAGCCCGAGCGATGCCGCCTCCATCGCCGTCGCCATGCCGCCCGGCCCGGCGCCGATCACCGCGAGATCGTAGGTCATGCGAGGCCTCCGCCGTTCAGCCTGGGGGGCGGAGTGAACTCCGCCCCCCAGGAAGCGTGGAGAGCGCCGTTCTCAGCCCGACAACGCCTCGGCACCTGAGACGGCGGGAGGCACCAGCACCAAGTGGCCAAAAAAAGGAGGTGGGGGTTTGGGGGGTCGCGGCACTGCTGCGACGTGAACTCCGCCCCCAAGCTTTCTCCAGCGCCGGCGATCGTCACCGCAGGTTCGTCCCCCATACCGCGTCTCACGCTGACTCCGGCCGTGCGGCGCGCGCGCCCTGCTGCGGCGCGATGCGCATGCCCGGCGCCACCGTCACCATGCAGGCCTGCCGGTTGGCCACGCCGTCAATCTCGGCGAGGCAATCGAAGCACACGCCCATCATGCAATAGGGCAGGCGTGGCGCGCCGCTCACCGGCGTGGTGCGGATCGCCGGCAGTCCCGCCAGCAGCACCGCGGCGGCCGCGGAAGCGCCTTCCGGCACGCGCACCGGCTTTCCTGCCACGAGGACTTCCACGGTTGCGGGTCGGGCCTCAGGCCGCGCTGCGAACATGCTCGAAACGCCTTGCGGTGAAGGGGGCGAGTTCCGGCGCCAATGCGCCGGCGGCGACCATCGGCGCGAACAGAAGCGCATGCGCGCCCGCCAGCGTCACGCCGGAATGGCAATTGGCGGTGAAGGCGCCGGGGAATTGCTCCGACTGGTCGTAGATCGGCAGCCCGTCGGCCGACATCACGCGCAGCGCCGACCAGGCGCGCACAATGTTGAGCTCGGCCAGCCAGGGGAAGGTCAGCACCGCGCGCTCCGCCATCTGGCGCATGATCGCGGGCGTCTGGGTCAGGGTGTCGAAGCCGGCGTCCTCCTTGCTGTCGCCGATCATCACCGAGCCTTCCTCGGTCTGCCGCACGGTGGTGGTCGGCAGGTCGAGCAGCTGCCGCGTGCGCTCCGTCACCAGGATCTGCCCCCGCTGCGGCCCCACCGGCGCGGAGAGCCCGAACATCGGCGCGAGCCCCGCATTGCCGAGCCCCGCCGCCAGCACCACGCATGGTGCGGAAAACCGCTCGCCCCCCGCCGTCACGGTGAAGTCATTCGGCGCGACCTTCGCCTCGCTCACCCCCGCATTCGGCCGATACGTCCCGCCTGCTTCGACGAAGCCCGCATGCAGCCCGCGCAGCAGATAGAGCGGGCTCGCATGCCCGTCATAAGGCGACCAGCTCGCGCCGACGACGCGCTTCCCGATCCCCGGCACCAGTTCCGCCGTCTCCGCATGCGACAGCATGCGGTATTCCAGCCCGAGATTCCCCGCCTCTCGCGCGAGCTGCGCCATGTAGGCGGCCCGCGCCTCCATCTCCTCGTCGGACAGGCAGACATGCAGCCCGCCCGGCTGGCGCAGCCCGACATCGAGCCCCGTTCGCGCCCCGAGCTCGCCCGCCAGCGCCGGCCATTCCCCCGCCGAGGCCCGCGTCCAGCGCTGGTAATGCGGCGCGCCCAGCCCCTTGGACTGCACCCAGACCAGCCCGAAATTCCCCCGGCTCGCGCGATGCGCGACATCGCCCTCGTCGAGCAGCACCGGCTTCAGCCCCAGCCGCGTCAGCCCATAGGCGATGGCGGCGCCGACCAGCCCGCCCCCGATCACGATGGCATCATGGCGCGTCATGCGCGGCGCTCTCCCGTCAGCAGCCGGTCGATCGGATAGAAGCGATCCAGCACCACGAGCGTCACGGCGGTCAGCAGGATCAGCGCCGCGGAGACGGAAGCCACCATCGGATCGGTCATCTGGTCTATGTAGGTGAACAGCCGCACCGGCAGCGGCGTCTGCGAGGGCGAGGCGAGGAACAGGCTTACCGTCAGCTCGTCGAAGCTGGTGATGAAGGCGAGGATCCAGCCCCCCGCGACGCCGGGCATGATCAGCGGCAGCGTCACGCGGCGAAACACGGTGAAGCGCCCCGCGCCCAGGCTCTCCGCCGCGCGCTCGAGCCGCGAATCGAGGCTGGTCAGCCCCGCCGCGACCAGCCGGACCATGTAGGGCGTCACCACCACGAGATGCGCCGCGACGAGGCCGAGGAACGACCCCGCCAGCCCGAAGCCCGAGAGGAAGCGCAGCAGCGCCACGCCGAGCACGACATGCGGGATCATCAGCGGCGAGACCAGCATCGCCGCCAGCGCATCGCGCCCCGGGAAGCGCCGCCGGACGATGGCGAGCGCCGCGGGGATCGCGATCGCCGCGGAGAGCGTCGCCGACACCATGCCGAGCCGCAGGCTGACCCAGAAGCTCGCGAGGAAGTCGGTGTTGGCGGCGAAGGCGCGCCACCAGCGCAGCGACACCCCGTCGAAGGGCAGCGCGAGATAGCCCTTGCCGGTGAAGGACACCGCGACGACCACGAGCAGCGGCGCCGCCATGAACAGCACGAAGAGCACATGGAAGGCGAGCGCCAGCGGGCCGTTGCGCGTCATGCCGCGACTCCCAGCCGGCGCAGCGCCCGCCGCTCCACGAAGCGCGTCCACAGCAGGGTCGCGAGCAGGATCGCCGCCAGCAGCAGGGTGGCGATCGCCGCGCCGAGCGGCCAGTTGAGCGTGTTGAGGAACTCGTTGTAGGCCATCGAGGCCACCACCTTCAGCCGCCGCCCCCCGAGCATCGCCGGCGTCGCGAAGGCCGAGGCCGACAGGCAGAACACCATCAGCGCGCCGCCCAGCACGCCGGGCATGATGTTCGGCAGCACCACGCGGCGGAACACGGTGAAGGTCGCGGCGCCGAGGCTTTCCGCCGCGCGCCCGAGCGCGGGATCGAGCCGCCCGAGGCTCGCCCACACCGTCAGCACGACGAGCGGCACCATCACATGCACGAGCCCGAGCACGATCGCGAACTCGGTGAACATCATGCGGAACGGCGCGCCCGGCACGCCGATCGCCTCCAGCGCCTGGTTGACCAGCCCGTTGCTCCCCAGCAGCACCATCCAGCCGAAGGTGCGCACCACCACCGAGACCAGCAGCGGCCCGAGCACGACCAGCAGCATCAGCCCGCGCCAGCGCGGCGCCATGCGGTGCATGATCCAGGCTTCCGGCACGCCGATGGCGAGGCAGATCGCGGTGACGATCGCGGCGACGCGGAAGGTGCGGGCCAGCACCTCGTGGAACAGCGGATCCGTCGCCAGATCCACGTAGTTCGCGAGGTCCCAGCGCGGTAGGATGCCGCGGCCGAAATCGAAGCCCTGCAGACTCAGCGCCACCACGCTCGCGATCGGCGCCAGCAGCACCAGCGCATAGACGATGGTGGACGGCGCCATCAGCACCCAGGGCGACGTCGCGCGCCGGCTCGTGGCGCCGCGAGCCGGCGCGCGCGTGCCGGGCTGCATTCAGCGCTCCACCTCGCGCTGCCAGCGCCGCGTCCATTCGGTGCGGCTGGCGTTGATCGCCGTCCAGTCCAGCGAGACGAGCTCGCGCACCTGCGCCTCGCCATAGATCACCCGCCCGGCGATGTCAGGCGGTAGCTGCACATGCCGGTTGGTCGGCCCCGACCCGTACTGCGCGGCGAACGCCGCCTGCACCGCCGGCGACACCAGATGCGCCACGAATTTCTGGGCGAGATCGGAGTTCGGCGCGCCCTCCACCGCGCAGGTCGCGGTCATCAGCACCACCGCGCCCTCGCGCGGCCGCACGATCTCCAGCGGGAAGCCCGCCTCCTTCATCGCGGCGACGCGCGAGGAGCCCCACACCGCCAGCCAGATCTCGCCGGACTGGAACAGCTCGCTCATCTTCCCCGGGCTGCTCTCATAGGCCAGCACATTCGGGTTCACCCGCTCGCGCATGGCGCGGAAGCCCGGCGCGATCTCGCGCTCGCCGCCGCCATTGATGCGCGCCATCATCACCAGCGTGTGCACGCCATAGGTGTTGTCGATCCCCGGCACGGCGAGGCGGCGGCGGAATTCCGGCCGCCCCAGATCGGCCCAGGATTGCGGCGGGGCCAGCCCGCGCTGGCGGAACAACTCGCTGTTGTAGGCGATGCCGGTGAAGCCGAAGCCGGTGCCCAGCGCGCGTCCCTCGCCCATCACCGCGATCGGATAGAGGCTGTCCAGCGCCTCCCGGTCCGCCACGCGCTGGCAGAAGCCGAGCGCGATCGCCTGCGCCATCGGCCCGTCGTCCAGCAGCACGACGCCGATCTCCTGCCGCCCGCGCTGCGCCTGCAGCCGCGCCAGGCTGTCCGAGGAATTGCCGGCGAGATAATCCACCCGGACATTGTTGGCGCGCTCGAATTCCGGGATCGCCGCCTCGCGCATGATCCGCTCATAGGATCCGCCATAGGCCGCCACGACCAGCCGCTGCTGCGCGGCGGCCGGCGCCGCCACCGCCATGGCGGCAAGCGCCGCCAGCCAGAGCTTCCGCATCTCTTTCTTCTCCGCTCCCCGATGCGCGCCGGCGTCCCTCGGGCGGGATGGCGAGGGTGCCGCGGAGCGGCCCCGGCGCATCTCTTCTCTGCCCACCCTGCTGCAACGGTCGCACCAAGCGGTTGCGCGCCGCAAATGCATAGTATTCCCGGGTTCATTCCTCTGGGTTATGCAAGCCCATGACGCCCCGCCGCCTGCACCAGCTCCAGGCCTTCAGCGCCGTGCTCCATGGCGGCTCGGTCACCCGCGCGGCGGAGATGCTCTCCCTCACCCAGCCCGCGGTCACCAAGCTGCTCCGCGCACTCGAGGAGGAGACCGGCCTCGCCCTCTTCGACCGCCGCCACCGCCGCCTGATCCCCACCCATGAGGCGCTGCGCTTCGAGCAGGAGGTCGCCCGCCTCTTCGCCGCGGCCAAGCGGGTGGACCGCCTCGCCAACGACATGCGCGGCAGCGGGGTGGGCGAGCTCCGGGTCGCCGCGCTTCCCATGCTCGGCATCCATTTCATCCCCCGCCTGCTCGCTCGCTTCGCGCAGCAGGGCGAGCGCGTCCGCGTCTCCATGACCATGGCGAGCTCGCTCGAGGTGCACGACCTGGTGCAGGCCGGCCAGGCCGATCTCGGCTTCGCCCTGCCGGTCGCCGGCGCCAGCGGCCTCGCCGCCGGCCCGGCCCTGCGCTTCCCCGGCGTGCTGGCGCTCCCGCCCGGCCACCGCCTGGCGCGCAGCCGCAAGGTCGCGCTCGCCGCGCTGGAAGGCGAGCCCTACATCTCGCTCGGCCGCCAATACTGGCTGCGCGACATGGTGGACGAGCATTTCGAGCGCCACGGCGTGGCGCCCCTGCTGGTCGCCGAGACCCAGAACGCCGCCGCCGCCTGCGCCATGGTCGCCGAGGGCCTCGGCTTCACCATCGTGGACATCGCCACCGCCAGCGCCTTCGGGGACCGCGTGCGCTTCGCCACGGTGCGCCCGGGCCTCGAATTCCCGGTCCAGATCCTCGCCCCGCCGGGGCGCAGGATGGCGCTGCTCGCCGCCCGCTTCCTCGCCCTGGTGACCGCCGAATTGCCCGCCCTCGCCGCCGGCCTCGGCGCGTCCCTTGCGCCCGGGGCGGCGCTCAGCCTACCTCCCGCCCCATGAACTGGATTTCCGACTGGGCCCTGCCGAAGATCCAGGGCCTGTTCAAGCGGGAAGTGCCGGAGAACCTCTGGCACAAATGCCCCGCCTGCGAGCAGATGATCTTCCAGCGCGACCTCGAGCGCGCGCTGCATGTCTGCCCGCATTGCGGCCATCACATGCGGATCGGCGCCGCCAAGCGGCTGGAGATCACCCTCGATCCCGGCTTCAGCCGCATCGAGCTGCCCAAGGCGCCGGCCGACCCGCTGCGCTTTCGCGACCAGCGCCGCTACGCCGACCGCCTGAAAGAAGCGCAGGTGAAATGCGCCATGGACGACGCCGTCGCCGTCGCGCATGGCGCCATCGAGGGCCAGCGCGCCGTGGTCGCGGCCTTCGAATTCGCCTTCATGGGCGGCTCCATGGGGGCCGGCGTCGGCGAGGCGATCCTCACCGCCGCGCGGCTCGCGGTGCTGCAGGATTCGCCGCTCATCGTGTTCACCGCCTCCGGCGGCGCGCGCATGCAGGAAGGTGCCATCAGCCTGATGCAGATGCCGCGCACGGTGATCGCGACGCGGCTGGTGAAGGAGGCCGGGCTCCCCTTCATCGCTGTGCTGTGCGATCCCACCACCGGCGGCGTCACCGCGAGCTTCGCCATGCTCGGCGACCTGCAGATCGCCGAGCCCGGCGCGCTGATCGGCTTCGCCGGCGCGCGGGTGATCGAGCAGACGGTGCGCGAGAAGCTGCCGGAAGGCTTCCAGCGCGCCGAGTACCTGCTCGAGCACGGCATCCTCGACATGGTGGTGAAGCGGCCGGAGATGCGCGCCACCCTGGCGCGGCTGCTCGCGCTGCTGCGCATGCCCGTGCGCGAGGACGCGGCCGCCCCGCCGATCGAGGAGGCCGAGGCACGCCCCGCGTGAGCCGCAGCGAGGCGATCATCGAGCGCCTGCACGCGCTGCATCCGAAGCTGATCGACCTCAGCCTGGATCGCATGTGGCGCGTGCTGGCGGCCCTCGATCATCCCGAGCGTGCGCTGCCGGCCGTGCTGCATGTCGCGGGCACCAACGGCAAGGGCAGCGTCTGCGCCTTCGCGCGCGCCATCGCCGGGGCGGCGGGCCAGCGCGTGCACGCCTACACCTCGCCGCATCTCGTGCGTTTCCATGAGCGCATCCGCCTCGCCGGGACGCTGGTGGAGGAGGAGGCGCTCGCCGCGGCGCTCGCGGAGGTGGAGGCGCGCAATGCGGGGGCGCCGATCACCGTGTTCGAGATCACCACCGCGGTCGCGCTGCTGCTGTTCAGCCGCGTGCCCGCCGACCTGCTGGTGCTGGAGGTCGGCCTCGGCGGCGTGTTCGACGCCACCAACGTCATCGATCGCCCCGCCGCCACGGCGATCGCCTCGATCTCCATGGACCACATGGAATTCCTCGGCGAGACGCTGGCGAAGATCGCCGCCGAGAAGGCCGGCATCATGAAGCCGGGCGTGGCCTGCGCGACCGGCACGCAGCTTCCCGAGGCCTTCGCGGTGCTCGAAGCCCATGCGCGAGACAGCGGCGCCACCCTGCTCGCCCGCGGCCAGGCCTGGGATGTCGCGCCCAGCGCGAGCGGCTTCCACTTCGCCGATGCGCATGGCGCGCTGGAACTGCCGCCCCCCGGCCTGCCCGGCCCGCACCAGCTGGAAAATGCCGGCATCGCCATCGCCGCGCTGCGCGCCTGGAACCCGCCCTGGCTCAGCGCCGACGCCATCGCGCGCGGCGTCGCCGCGGCGCGCTGGCCCGCCCGCCTGCAGCGCCTGCATGGCCGGCTCGCCGCCCTGGTCCCCGCCTGCGAGCTCTGGCTGGACGGCGGCCACAATGCCGGCGCCGGCCTCGCCCTCGCCCGGCATCTGGAACAGTGGCGCGACCGGCCCATCCACCTCGTGGTCGGCATGAAGCAGGGCAAGGCCAGCGAGGCCTTCCTGCGCCCGCTGATCCAGCACGCCGCGACACTCTGGGCCGTCGCCGAGCCCGGCCAGCACCTCGCCATGGCGGTGGAGGACATCGTCGCGGCGAGCGGCGGCGCCGCACGCCCCGGCCCCACCGTGGAGGCCGCGCTGCGCAGCCTCGCCGCGCAAGGCGCCACCGGCCGCGTGCTGATCTGCGGCAGCCTCTACCTCGCCGGCGAGGTGCTCAAGGCCGACGGCACCGCGGTGGCCTGAGGCTCAGCCCGGCTCCAGCCGCAGGATCCGGCCGCGACCCTCATCGGTCAGGACATGGACCAGCCCGTCCGGCCCGACGATCACGGCGCGGAACCTCGCCACTCCCTCCAGCAGGCGCTCCTCGCCGGTGACCCGGTCGCCCTCCGTCGTCAGCCGCACCAGCGCCGGCGGCGACAGCGCCGCCACGAACAGGCTGCGCCGCCAGGCCGGGAAGGCCGCGCCGTCATAGAAGGCGATGCCCGAGGGACTGACCGAGGGCACCCAGACATGAATCGGATCGGCGAGGCCCGGCTCCGACACCCGCTCGGAGATGCGGCCGCCGACATACTCCCGACCGTGGCTGACCCGCGGCCAGCCGTAATTCTGCCCGGCGCGGAGGATGTTGATCTCGTCCCCGCCGCGCGGGCCGAACTCGGATTCCCACAGGCTGCCGGTCCACGGATTCAGCGCCAGCCCCTGCGGATTGCGATGGCCCCAGGTGAAGATCTCCGGCCGCGCCCCGGCGCGCCCGGCGAAGGGGTTGTCCGGCGGCACCGCGCCCTCCCGCGTCAGCCGCAGCACCTTGCCGGCCAGATCGTCCAGCCGCTGCGCGCGGTCGCGCTGGTTGCGCTCGCCGGCGGACAGGAACAGCGACCCGTCGCGCCCGAACACGATACGGCAGCCGAAATGCAGCCGCCCCGAGGCCTGCGCCGGCGCCACGTCCAGCACCGGCCGCACCTCCTGCAGCGCCTCCGGCCCCAGCACCGCCCGCCACAGCCGGGTCAGCGCGCCGCCCTCCACCGCGGTGGAGGCGCAGAAGAAGATCTCCCGCGTCCGCGCGAAATCCGGCGCCAGGGCGACATCCAGCAGCCCCGCCTGCCCGCCCGTCACCACCGGCGGCACGCCGCCGAGCGGCGGAGAGACCGCGCCACTTGCGTTCACCAGCCGCATCCGCCCGGGCCGCTCGGTCACCAGCAGCGTGCCATCCGGCAGGAAGGCGCCGCCCCAGGGATGCTCCAGCCCCTGCGCGAAGACGCCCACGCGGAAGGCGGCACGCTCCGATCGCACCACCTCCTGCGCCCGCCCTTCCGCGCAGGCTCCGATCAGCACCCCCAGCAGCAGAAGCAGCACACGCGTCATGCGCTGGCATGTGGCCCCGCCGGCCACGCCCGGAAGCCCCGGCACACGTGCTTCTTGGCCCAACTGCGGGACCGAGAGGGGCGCTGCCCCTCTCGGGCTCTCCCCGCTGGGGGGCAAGCGATGCCCCCCAGACCCCGCGGGGAGAGGTCCGGAAATGGGGAGGGGCACAACCGGAGCGCCGCTTCAACGGGTGCGCGGTGCCCCTCCCCATTCCCGGACCTATACGTCTCCGGCGGGGTCCGGGGGGCAGCGTTGCCCCCCGGCGGGGAGGTCCAGGAGGGGCAGAGCCCCTCCTGGCCCGCACCCGGGCCAATGAGCACCACGCCTCATACCGTGAACTGCTCCGCGATGATCCGTTCGGAGAGGTTGTGGTCCGGGTCGAACAGCAGGGTCAGCGTGACCTTGCGGTCCTCCCGCACCTCCACCCGGCGCACGTTGCGCACCTCGGTCGAATCCGCCACCGCCGCCACCGGCCGCTTGTCGCGCTCGAGGATCTCGAAGGTCACGCGAGCTTCGGAGGGCAGCAGCGCGCCGCGCCAGCGCCGCGGCCGGAACGCCGAGATCGGCGTCAGCGGCAGCAGGTTCGCGCCGAGCGGCACGATCGGCCCGTGCGCCGACAGGTTGTAGGCCGTGCTGCCCGCCGGCGTGCTCAGCAGCACCCCGTCGCACATCAGCTCCGGCATGCGGATCTTGCCGTCCACGGTGATGCGGATCTTGGCGATCTGGCGCGATTCGCGCAGCAGCGAGACCTCGTTGATGGCGAGCGCCTCCAGCGTCTCGGTCTCCGCCTCGGCGCGCATGCGCAGGGGGTGCAGGATGGCGGCCTGCGCCTCGGCCAGGCGGCGCGGCAGCTCGTCCTCGCCATAGTCGTTCATCAGGAACCCCACGCTGCCGCGGTTCATGCCATAGACCGGCAGGCGCCGCCGCAGCACGCGGTGCAGCGTCTCCAGCATGAAGCCGTCGCCGCCCAGCGCGACGATCGCGTCCGCATGGTCGGGATCGGCGTCGCCGTAGCGTGCCGCGAGCTCCTTGCGCGCCGCCTGGGCGGCGTGGTTCTGCGCGGCGAGGAAGGCGATGCGGCCGGTGCGGAGCGCCTCGCAGGCCGCGGCCGGGGCGTCGGTCACGGCAGCTCGCGCTGGCGCCAGGCATCGGCCATCGCCGCGCGATAGCTCGCGGGCGTGGCGTCGCGATGTTCGAGCACCGGCATGTCGCGGCGCACCCGCGCGGTCACCGCGGGATCGATGCGCGCGCTCGCCCAGCCGACGCCGTCCGAGGCCTTCGCCACCACATGCCCCCAGGGGTCGGCGACCAGCGAATGCCCGTAGACATGCCGCGCCGCGCCGCGTTCCTCGTAGCTGCCCCACGACGCCGCGGCGAGGATCCAGCACTGCGATTCGATGGCGCGCGCGCGCAGCAGCGCCTCCCAATGGTCCTTGCCGGTCTGCAGGGTGAAGTTGGAGGGCACCAGGATCGCCTCCGCCCCGCGGCGGCGGAGCTCGATGTAGAGCTCGGGGAAGCGCATGTCGTAGCAGATGGTGCAGCCGAAGGTGATGCCGCCGGCGGCGAAGGTCACCAGCTCCTCGCCGGCGCCGTAGAGCGCGCTCTCGCGGTATCCCGTGCCGTCCGGCGCGGTGATGTCGAACAGGTGGATCTTGCGGTAGCGCGCGATCTCGCGCCCCTCGGGGCCGAACACCAGGCTGGTGTTGAACAGCTTCTCGGGCCCGCGCTCGATGATGCTGCCGCCATGCAGCGTGATGCGGTGGGCGCGGGCGAGGCCGCGCAGCAGCTCATAGGCCGGCCCGCCGGGGTCGCCGGAGCCCTCGGGCGGCAATTCCTCCGCCGCGGCGAAGCGTGCGTCCCGCCCGCCGCCGAGATTGGTCCAGGTCTCGGGCAGGGTGACGAGATCCGGCCGGTCGGCCGCCACGGCCGCCTCGATCAGGCGCCGCGCCTGGTCGAGATTGGCCGCCTTGTCGCTGCCCTGGTTCATCTGCACGACGGTGACGCGCATCTGCGTCCGGATCCCTTGTGCCGCGGCAGGCGCGATGCCGCCCGTTCCCGGCCGAAGCTACCATCCAGGGATCGCGCCGCGATGCAAGGCCCAGGCGCCGCGGGCTGTCAAAATGCGTCGCGCCGTCGAAGCCGGGGACGGAGTTCACGTCGCGGCATTGCCGCGCCCCCGAACCCCCGCCTCCCGCTCTTGGCCACGGGGAAGCGTGGCGGACGCCGTTCTCAGCCCGGCAAGGCTGCGGCGCCTGCGAGTGCGGGAGGCGCCGGGGGTTGGTCCTAGCCCTCGTCCTCGCTCGCCCGCGCCGCCTGCGACTGCGCCGCCAGGGCGCGGGCCATCTGGCTCAGCGCCTCCTGGTGCTTGTCGTTGTCGATCAGCGCGAAGTTCCGCGCGAGCTCGAGGCACATGCGCTGGCGCTGCGACATCGCCTGCACCTCGCCGCCCGCTTCCAGCCCCTCGAAGAACCAGGCGACCGGAACCCCCAGCACCTGCGCGATCTCGAACAGCCGGCCGGCCGAGATCCGGTTCAGCCCGCGTTCATACTTGTGCGCCTGCTGGTAGGTCACCCCGATCATCTTCGCGAGCTGCTGCTGCGAGAGACCGAGCATCGTGCGGCGCTCCCGGATCCGGGAGCCGACATGGCGATCCGCTGCGCCGGCCCGCTGGCTCGGCACCTCGGAGCTTCGAGCGGTCCTGCGGTGGACCTCTGGCGTCATGGTGGTCATGGGTCCACCTTACAGGATGTTTCGCAACGCGGCGTGAATATCAGCATATCGCCGCATGCGCGATCACACCCCCGCGAGTGAAACCTGCGCGCACTTGCATTTACGCAACGTAACACTTCGCAGCGGCCGTCCGCCACACCCACGAAACGCTTCGCCGCGGCGCGGCTGTCGAGTGTCCCGTTTCCGAAGTTCTTGCCCGTGCCGTGTACTCCGGCACCGGGACACTCGCGCTTGCTTTCAGGGGCCCAGCCGATCCGCTCCCTTCGCTGCGAAGGGCAGCGAACTTCCTGGCCAGAACACTCGCGTTTGCTTTCGGGGGCCTGTCGATCCGCCCCGTTCGCCGCACGCAGCGATCCTCGCGGGCCAGGACACCCGCCAGGACCAGCGGCGCTCAGGCTTCCGGCTTGCCGGCGCGCAGCTCGGTCAGTTGCCGCTTCAGCACCTCGATCTCCGCCTTCAGCGCATCGAGGGTCTGCCCGCCCTCGCGCGTCGGTTGTGGCTCGTCGCGCCGCGCGAAGGGGCTGAACAGGTTCATGGCGCGCTCCATCATCGCCATGTTCTGCTTGCCCATCTCCTCGAGATTGCCGAGCCCGGCGGAGGGGAAGGCCATGAAGCCGCCCATGGTCTGCTCCATGGCCCGCCGCATCTGCTCCTGCTGGCGGGCGAAGCTCGCCATCGCGAATTCCAGGTAGCGCGGCACCAGCCCCTGCAGGTTGTCGCCGTAGAAGCCGATCAGCTGCCGCAGGAAGGGGGTCGGCAGCAGGTGCTGGCCCTTGCTCTCCTCCTCGACGATGATCTGGGTCAGCACGCTGCGCGTGATGTCCTCGCCCGACTTCGCGTCGTAGACGACGAAATCCCGCCCCTGGCGCACCATGCCGGCGAGATCCTCCAAGGTCACGTAGGAGGAGGACTCGGTGTTGTAGAGGCGACGGTTGGCGTATTTCTTCACCACCACCGGGCTCGCCCCGGCCTCGGGGGCGTTGCTGCGCTGCACTCCGGATTCGCTCATTGCTGGACCCTGCCCCGAAACCCGCTACGCAACCAATGCTAGCACGCGCCCTGGTGCAGCGCGAAAGGGACTTGCGGCGCTGCCCCCAGGGATCGTCGCGGCCGCGTTTTCCCGGCACCCCGTCCGGGCTATCCTGGCCCGGCGGGGCAAGCGGCGGAATGAACGATCCCGAGGATCTCGAGCGTCTGGCAGAGGACTGGATCGCGCTGTGGCAGAGCGAGATCGCCGGCTATGCGGCGGATCCGGAACTCGCGGAGCAATGGGCGGCCTGGGCGGCGCTGGGCGCGGCCTGGCTGCGCGCCGCCACCCATGTCGCGATGCCGCCGCGCGGCTTCCGTCCGCCCCCAGGCTGGCCACCCCCAGGCTGGCCACCCCCAGGCTGGCCGCCCTCCGGCTGGCCACCCTCCGGCTTGCCGGCGGCGCCGGGCCATGACGGCGCCGCTCCGCCGCCGTGGCCCCCGGCCGCTGCCGCTCCATCTGGGCCTGGCGGCGCTCCGCGCGAACGCGGCGGCGACGACGCTTCCCGACGGGAGCGCGATGCCATGGCTGCCCGGCTTGCCGAGCTGGAGCGACGCCTGGCGGATGTCGAGCGCGGGGCGCCAGGAAGCGACGCGGATCGCCGCGGCCCTGGCCGCCGGAAACCACCACCCTGAGCAGTTCCGCGCCGCCGTGCTGCGGCGGCTGCTCGGCGCCGACCGCCAGCTGATCGCCGGCCTCGCCGCCTATCGCCGCCACCCCTACAGCCGGGACCTGCCCGACCCGCCGGCGATCTGGGCCGAGGGCGGCAGCCGCCTGCTCGACTATGGCGGCGCCGGGCGGCCGGTGCTGTTCATCCCCTCCCTGATCAACCGCGCCTATGTGCTGGACCTGATGGAGGGCCGCTCCCTTCTGCGCTGGCTGGCCGGGGAGGGCGTGCGCACCCTGCTGCTGGACTGGGGCTGGCCCGGCGAGGCGGAGCGCGGCTTCACCCTCACCGACTACATCGCCGGCCGGCTGGAACGCGCGCTCATGGCGGCGCCCGGGCCGGTCATCCTGGCGGGCTACTGCATGGGCGGGCTCCTGGCCCTCGCCGCCGCGCTGCGCCGGCCGGACCGCATCGCCGCCCTGGCGCTGCTCGCGACCCCCTGGGACTTCCACGCCGGCGAGGGCGCCGCCCGCCGCGCCCGCGCCGCCGCCGCCCTGCTGCCCGGGCTCGAGCCGATGATGGAGCCGACCGGCGCGCTGATGGTGGACCTCATCCAGCTGCTGTTCGGGATCCTCGACCCCTTCTCGGTGGCGCAGAAATTCCGCAGCTTCGGCCGGCTCGACCAGGGCTCCGACCGTGCCGCGCTGTTCGTCGCCGTGGAGGACTGGCTCAACGACGGCGTGCCGCTGCCAGCGCCGGTCGCGCGGCAATGCCTCGCCGGCTGGTACGGCGCCAACGAGCCGAGCCGGCTCGCCTGGCGGGTCGCCGGCGCCGTGGTGGACCCGCGCCTGTGGGCCGGGCCGAGCTTCGTCGCCAGCCCCGCCCGCGACCGCATCGTGCCGCCGGAATCGGCGGCCCCGCTCGGCCGGAGCTTGCGGCAGGTCAAGGTGCACGACGCCGCCGCCGGCCACATCTCCATGGTCGCCGGGGGCGCCGCGGAAGCGGCGCTGTGGCGGCCCTTCCTCGCCTGGCTGCGCGGCGTCGGCGCCGGGGCCGCCTAGTGTCCCGAAGCCGAGGTTCGCCGCCAGTGCGGCGAAGCTCGGCTTCGGGCCACGAGCCTTTGTCTTGAGTGGCCTGCCGATCCGCTCCGTTCGCTGCGAAGGGCAGCGGACTTCGCGGACGGGACACGAGTTGACCTTTGACCGCCGGCCGCCGCGGCGCACACTGCCCACCAACCATTCCCACGGGAGAGAGATACCGTCATGACCGACATCGTGATCGCCGCGGCCGCCCGCACGCCGGTCGGCAGCTTCAACGGCGCCTTCTCGAGCCTCGCCGCGCACGACCTCGGGCGGGTGGCGATCGAGGCCGCCCTCGCCCGCGCCAAGGTCGAAGCCGCCGAGGTGGACGAGGTCATCCTGGGCCAGGTGCTGGCCGCCGGCGCCGGGCAGAACCCCGCCCGCCAGGCCGCGGTGAACGCCGGCATCCCGGTCGAGCGCACCGCCTTCGGCATCAACCAGCTCTGCGGCTCCGGCCTGCGCGCGGTCGCCCTCGCCGCCCAGCAGATCGCCACCGGCGACGCGAGGATCGTCCTCGCCGGCGGGCAGGAGAGCATGACCCAGGCGCCGCACTGCCAGAACCTGCGTGGCGGCCAGAAGATGGGCGACCTCACCCTGATCGACACCATGATCCGGGACGGCCTCTGGGACGCCTTCCACGGCTACCACATGGGCAGCACCGCGGAGAACGTCGCCCAAAAATTCCAGATCACCCGCGAGCAGCAGGACGAGTTCGCCTACCACTCGCAGCGCAAGGCGGGCGAGGCGATGAAGTCCGGGCGGTTCAAGGACGAGATCGCGCCGGTGACGGTGAAGGGGCGCAAGGGCGACATCGTGGTGGAGAACGACGAATACCCGAAGCCGGAGACCACCATCGAGGTGCTGGCGAAGCTGCGGGCGGCGTTCTCGAAGGACGGCACGGTGACGGCGGGCAACGCCTCCGGCATCAATGACGGCGCCGCGGCGCTGGTGGTGATGAGCGCGGCGGAGGCCGAGAAGCGGGGCATCACGCCGCTGGCGCGGATCGTCTCCTGGGCGACGGCGGGGGTGGATCCCTCGATCATGGGCACCGGGCCGATCCCGTCGAGCCGCAAGGCGCTGCAGAAGGCGGGGTGGAAGGTCGAGGACCTCGACCTGGTCGAGGCCAACGAAGCCTTCGCGGCACAGGCCTGCGCGGTGAACAAGGACCTCGCCTGGGATACGTCGAAGGTGAACGTGAATGGCGGCGCGATCGCGCTCGGGCACCCGATCGGGGCGTCGGGGGCGCGCGTGCTGACGACACTGCTGTTCGAGATGCAGAGGCGGGGCGCCAAGAAGGGCCTCGCCACGCTCTGCATCGGCGGCGGCATGGGCGTCGCCATGTGCGTGGAGCGCTGAAGGACGTGGTGCGGGCCAGGAGGGGCGCTGCCCCTCCTGGACCTCCCCGCCGGGGGGCAAGCGATGCCCCCCGGACCCCGCGGAGGATTTGGCAATGCATAGGAGGGCGCTGATCGGGGTCGGCTTGGCGGCAGGTGCGACGCGGGCGCTCGCGCAGGCACGGCCGAACTGGCCGCAACTGATGGTGCTCGCCACGGCGTCGCCAGGCGGGACCTACCATGCGTATGGCGAGGGATTGGCGCGCATCCTTCAGCGCGCGCTCGGCGTCGCCATTTCGACGCGCGAGACCGAGGGGCCGAACGAGAATCTGCGCCTGATCGAGAGCGGCGAGGCACAGCTCGGCTTTGTCACCGCCGGCGCCGCACTGCACGCCTGGAGCGGCACCGGCGGCCAGCCGCTGCGCGCCACGCGCGCGATCTTCGCCATGTACGACACGCCACTGCATTTCGTCGTGCGACGGGATACGCCGATCCGCAGCCTCGACGAACTCTCCGGCAAGCGCCTCGGCGCCGGGCCGACGGGCGGCACCGCGGCGGAGTACATGCCGCGGCTGCTCGGGGCGCTCGGCATCCAGCCGACGCTCGAGCATGGCAGCTGGGCCGATCTCGGCGCCCAGCTTCGCGAAGGCGGACTGGACGGGCTCGCCGTGGCGGCGGGCGTGCCCTTCCCGGCGATCGCGGAGCTCGAGGCGCGCAACGCGATCCGCTACCTGCCGCTGTCCGGCGCGCAGATCGCGACGGTGCGGCTGGCGGTGCCGGAGCTCACGGCATCGGTGATTCCGGCCGGCAGCTATCCCTCGCTGCGGCGGCCTTATGAGACGGTCGGCCTCTACAATATCGCGGTGGCGCGCGCGGACCTGCCTGCGGATCTCGTGCAGGAGATCCTGCGTGCGGTGTTCGACAACCACGAGGCGCTGATGGAGGCGCATCCCGCCGCCGCCGCCACCGTGCCCGCGAACTTCGTGCACAACACGGTGCTGCCCTGGCATGACGGCGCCCAGCGCTACTACGCCGGTCGCGCGGTGCGCGGCACGATCGTGGCGGATTGACCGCGGGGTCTGGGGGGCACGAATGCCCCCCAGCGGGGAGAGCGCGAGAGGGGCGGCGCCCCTCTCGCACGCGCCTCACGCCAGCGCCGGCGCCGCCCGCCGTGCGCTGCGCATCAGCAGCGCGAAGCCCAGCAGTTCCAGTGCCGCCGCCGCGAAGCCGAGCTCCGCCGGCGATGTCGCGCTCACCACGAGGGACCCCAGCACTGCGCCGAGCCCGCTGCCGACATAGGTCGCGGAGGCGTTCAGCGAGAGGATCACCGGCGAGAGCGGCGGGTCCAGCGCCACCAGGCGGGATTGCTGCACGGCGGGGAAGGACCAGCCGAACAGCCCCCACAGGGCGATCCCGAGCAGCGCGGGCGCAGCGGCGTAGGCGGGCGGCAGCGAGAGGGCAAAGACCGACATCAGGCTGAACACCGCGGCGAGCAGCAGGAACAGCCCGGCCAGGTAGCGCCGGGGGTTCAGCCGGTCGGCGACGATGCCGCCCATGAAGTTGCCGCCGGCGCTGGCGAGGCCGAAGAGCAGGAGCACCGCGGCGAGGCTGCTGCCTTCGATCCCCGCGGCCCGGGCGAGGAAGGGGGCGAGGTAGGTGTAGAGGGTGAAGGCGCCGCCCAGCGCCAGGCTGGTCTGGCCGAGCATGGCAAGCACCTCCGGCCGGCGCGCGACCGCGATGCGCTGGCCGAGGGTGGCGCCGGCATTGCCCGCGCGGCGAGGCAGGGCGGCGAGAATGCCGAAGAGGGCCGGGAGCGCGAGCAGCGCGACCAGGAAGAAGGTCCAGCGCCAGCCGACATGCTCGCCGACCAGGGCGCCGAGGGGCACGCCGATGACGGTGGAGATCGTCAGGCCGCTATAGACCAGGGCGATGGCGCGGCCGCGGCGTTCCGGCCCCACCGCGGTCACCGCATAGGCGCTGGCGGCAGGCATGAAGAGGCCGGCGGCGAGCGCAAGCGCGATGCGGGCGGCGAACAGCGTGGCGTAGCTCTCGGCCAGCCCGGCCAGGGCATTGCCGATGGCGAAGGCGGCGATGGCACCGGCCAGCAGGCGCTTGCGCTCCACCCCGCCGGTCGCCACCGCGAGCAGGGGGGAGCTGATGGCGTAGGAGAGCGAGAAGGCGGTCACCAGCTGTCCGGCGACGGGGACGGGCACGGCGAGGTCGCGGGCGATGGCGGGCAGCAGCCCGGCGATCATGAAGGCCTCGGTGCCGATGGCGAAGGCGCCGAGGGCCAGCCAGAGGAGATAGGGAGGCATGCAGTCCTCGTGTTCAAGAGTTATTGGACTGTGGTGTGCCTCTCGTCGGCGTCAAGGAGTTCAAGAGATCTTGGAGTATTGACCCTGCCCCGCTATGTGAGGGAGCGATGGCCAAGCCCCCGTACCACCCGGAGACTGCCCAGATCGACCTCTCGGCCGTGCTGGACGCGTTGAGCGATCCGCTGCGGCGGGCGATCGTGCTGCATCTGGCCGAGATCGGGGAGAATCCCTGTTCGGCGCTGGATCATCTCGCAGGCAAGACGAACCTGACCTATCATTACGCAAGGCTGCGCGAGGCCGGGGTCACCCGCACCCGGCTGGAGGGGCCCTATCGGATGCTCTCGCTGCGGCGGGAGGATTTGGCGCAGCGTTTTCCCGGGCTGCTGGACACCGTGATCGCCTGCGCCCGGCGGGAAGCGGCGGAGGGGAAGCTGGCCCCGCTGCCCCATGAAGCTTGACTGAGGGCGCCGGACCCCCGACTTGCGGCTGAACGCGCCCGTTCAGGACCCATGATGGACACTGCCAGCCTCTCCCCCCGGGAGATCGTTTCCGAGCTCGACCGCCATATCGTCGGCCAGGACGACGCCAAGCGCGCCGTCGCCATCGCGTTGCGCAACCGCTGGCGCCGCCAGCAGCTGCCGCCCGGGCTGCGCGAGGAGGTGGTGCCGAAGAACATCCTGATGATCGGCCCCACCGGCTGCGGCAAGACCGAGATCGCGCGCCGGCTGGCCAAGCTCGCCAACGCGCCCTTCCTCAAGGTGGAGGCGACCAAGTTCACCGAGGTCGGCTATGTCGGCCGCGACGTGGACAGCATCGTGCGCGACCTGGTCGAGGTCTCGATCACCCTGATGCGCGACCAGGCGCGCAAGGGGGTGCAGGCCAAGGCGGAGCTCGCCGCGGAGGAGCGGCTGGTTTCCGCGCTGGTCGGCGAGGGCGCTTCCGGCGAGACGCGGATGAAGTTCCGCCGCATGCTGCGCGAGGGCTCGCTCGAGAGCCGCGAGGTGGAGATCCAGGTCGCCGACAGCGCGGGCGGCATGCCGATCGGCATGATCGATCTGCCCGGCATGCCCGGCGCGCAGATGGCGAACATGCAGGAGATGCTGGGCAAGATGTTCGGCGGCCGGCAGCGCCCGCGCAGGATGACCGTCGCCGATGCGCGCCAGCACCTGATCCGCGACGAGGCCGACAAGCTGCTCGACCAGGATGCGCTCAACCGCGACGCGGTGGCGTATGCCGAGGCGAACGGCATCGTCTTCCTCGACGAGATCGACAAGGTGTGCGCGCGGACGGAGAGCGGCTTCCGTGGCGGCGATGTCTCGCGCGAGGGCGTGCAGCGCGACCTGCTGCCGCTGATCGAGGGCACGACGGTCACGACGAAGTACGGGCCGGTGAAGACGGATCACGTGCTGTTCATCGCTTCCGGCGCCTTCCATCTGGCGAAGCCTTCCGATCTGCTGCCGGAGTTGCAGGGCCGGTTGCCGATCCGCGTGGAGCTTGCCGCGCTGACGCGCGACGATTTCCGCCGCATCCTGGTGGAGCCGCAGCACAGCCTGGTGAGCCAGTATGTCGCGCTGCTCGGCACCGAGAGCGTGACGCTGGAATTCGCCTCCGAGGCGATCGATGCGCTGGCCGACCTGGCGGCGGAGATCAATGCGAAGGTCGAGAATATCGGCGCGCGGCGCCTGGCGACGGTGCTGGAGCGGCTGCTCGAGGAGATTTCCTTCACCGCCTCCGACCGTGCCGGCGAGACGGTGCGCATCGATGCGGCGATGGTGCGCGACCGTGTCGCCTCCCTCGCCGGCAACGCGGACCTCTCGCGCTTCATCCTCTAGGCGCCGCGTCGCGGCACTCGCGCCAATTCGCCAAAAAAAGGAGGTGGGGGTCCGGGGGCGGAGTTCACTCCGCCCCCGGTGTCCGCCATGTGTCGTCCATGAGCGACCTCGTACCACCTTCCGACGCCCTCCCCTTCGACGCCCAGCGTGAGCTCGAAGCCGCGGTGGCCGTGCTGGAGCGCAGCTCGCTCGCCGCGCGGCTCGCTTCGGTGGTCGGCATGCCGCTGGATATGCTGCGCAGCCGGCTGCCGGGTTTCGTGCAGTCGCGTCTGCAGGGTGCGGTGCAGGCGTCGCTCGGCGTGGCGATGCGTGCTGCGTTGCGCTCGCGGCCCGATGCGCCCTCGCCGATTCCCTCGCCTTGGCTGCATCGCGGGCTTGCCACGCTGACCGGCGCCGCCGGCGGTGCGCTCGGCCTGCCTGGCACGCTGCTGGAGCTGCCGGTCTCCACTACCGTGCTGTTGCGCCAGATCGCGGCGGTCGCGGCGGAGCAGGGCGAGGACCTGGCGCATCCGCGCGCCGGCGCCGAATGCCTTGCCGTCTTTGCGCTCGGCGCGCGCGATCCGGCCGACGACAGTGCCGAGAGCGGCTATTTCGCCATGCGTCTCGGCCTCGCCGAAGCGGTGCGCGGCGTGGTCGGGCGCTCGCTGCTGCCGGGGTTTGTTGGCGTCGTCGCATCGCGCTTCGCCGGGCCTGTTGCGCTCAAGCTCGGCGCGCAGGCAGCGCCGGTGCTGGGAGCGGCCGCCGGCGTTGCCATCAATCTCGCCTTCCTCGAGCATTTCCGCGGCATCGCGCAGGCGCATTTCACGGTCCGGCGCCTCGAGCGCGAGCACGGCGCCGAGCGCGTGCAGGCCGCCTATGCCGTGCTGAAGGAGCGCTACGACGTGCCGTTCCACGCGCCTACACGGTCGCGTCAGGCCGCAACCTGAGGCGTCGCCGGGCTTTCTCGGCGGTAATCAGGAGAACGCTCCGCCATGCCCGATACCCCCCTTGGGCGGTGGGCGACGGCCCTGTCCTTCGTCGTCCCGCTCGCCGCTTTGCCGGCCGCCGCGCAGGTGGTCTACCCGTCGCCCTCGCCGCCGATGATGCAGCCCGTTCCGGCGCCCGCCCCGGCGGCGGAAACGATGTTCATCGACGGCAACGGCCAGAGCATGGAGATGCAGTGCGAGCGCCGCGACGTCGTGCTGCGCGGCAACGGCAACCGCGTCGCGCTGCGCGGCGGCTGCCGCTCCCTGCAGGTGCTCGGCAACGCCAACACCGTCAGCATCGAGCTGGTGCCCGCCGCCCGCGTCACCATCCGCGGCCAGCAGGTGCAGGTGTTCTGGAGCGTGCCGCCCGGCACGCCGCCGCCACTGGTGGACGCCGCGGGCACCAACGCGGTGGTGCAGCCGATCGCCATGCCCGCGCCGCCGCCGCCACCACCTACAGGCCCCGCGGTGACCGTGGCGCCCGGCATGCCGGCGCCGCCGCCCGCCGCCATCCCGCGCCGCGGTCCCGGCGTGCAGATCGCCATTCCCGGCGGCTCCGGCGCGCACATCATCGTCACCGAGACGCCACGCGGAAAGCTGGTGGAAGTCCCGGGCGACGTGCTGTTCGACTTCGATCGCGACGAGCTGCGGCCGGAAGCCGCCGCCGCGCTCGACCAGCTCGGGCAGATGATCGCGCAGACCCGGCCGCGTGCGATCCGCGTCGTGGGGCACACGGATTCGATCGGCTCCGACGCCTACAACCTGGAGCTCTCGAAACGACGGGCGAGCAACGTCGCCGGCTGGCTGCAGTTGCGCGCGGCCGGGTCCCTGCCGATGGCGGTGGACGGGCGCGGACGCGCCGAGCCGATCGCGCCGAACACGACGCCGGATGGGCGGGACGATCCGATGGGGCGGCAACGCAACCGGCGGGTGGAAGTGCTGCTGGAGAACTGAAAGGAAGAACTGGGGAAGGGAGTGAACTCCCTTCCCCAGACCCCATCCCTCCTTTTTTTTGGCTACTTGGCGCTGGCGGCACCGGCGCGGCGGCGGCCGTAGCCGCGTCGCGCGGAGAGGGGGACGGGGTGAGGTCCAGGCGACGGCTGCGCTGGCGGGCGGAAGCGATGGCGCTGGGCAGCCTTCTTTCAGTGCTGCGCCTGTTTGCGCCTAGGGCCGCGTCGAATGTCGGGGGCGCCGTCGCGCGCATGGTGGGACCGCTGTTGCCAGTCTCGCGCATCGCGCGCGACAACCTCGCGCGGATCCTGCCGGAACGCAGCGACGCCGAACGCCGCGCCATCCTGCGCGCCACCTGGGACAATCTCGGCCGCACCTTCGCCGAACTGCCGCATCTCAGCGCGGTCCGATGGGACATCGCCGGCACCGAGCATCTTCCCGCCGATGGCCCCGCCATCCTGGTCTCCGGCCATCTCGCGAATTGGGAGATCCTGCCCGCCGCCCTGCTCGCCGCCGGCCTGCCCATGGCGAGCATCCATCGCGCGCCGGACAACCCCGTCGTCGCACGCCAGCTGCGCCGCATCCGCCGCCGCGCCACCGGCGGCATCGCCCTGCCGCTCTTCCCGAAGGGCGCCGCCGGCGCCCGCGCCGCGCTGCGCCACCTCGCCGCCGGCGGCGCCCTCGGCATCCTCGCCGACCAGAAGATGAATGACGGCATCGCCGCGCCGTTCATGGGCCATCTCGCCATGACGCCGGCCGCCCCCGCCCAGCTCGCGCTCCGCTTCCGCTGCCCCGTGCTGCTCGGGCGGGTGATCCGCCTCGGCCCCGCCCGCTTCCGCGTGATCGTCGAACCGCCCCTCGCCCAGCCGGACGCCCCGCCGCGCGAAGCCCTCCGCGCCCTCACGGAGGCCATCAACGCCCGCCTGGAAGCCTGGATCCGTGAACGCCCCGGCGAATGGCTGTGGCTGCACCGGCGCTGGCCACGCCAACGTGAGGATTGAACCGACCGTCCGGACGGTATAGTAGCGCGCGCCCATGATGGACGGTCCCCCCCTCGCCCCGCCCGACGCGCGGACCCGTATCCTCGATGCGGCCGAGGCGATCGTGCAGGCGCGCGGCGTCGCCGGCCTCACCCTCGACGCCGCCGCCCGCCAGGCCGGCGTCTCCAAGGGCGGGCTGCTCTACCACTTCGCCTCCAAGGAAGCCCTGCTGCACGGCCTGCTCGAGCGGCTCACCGCCTTCCTGCACCAGGATTTCGAAACCTGCGTCGCCGCCCAGCCGGAGGGCCCCGGCCGCGTCGCCCGCGCCATGCTCGCCTGGAGCTTCGGCCGCGACGAATTCGCCTGCAATGAGCGGCACGAGCGCGCCGCCGCCGTGTTCCTGGCCGCCTTCCATCACGACCCCGCGCTGCTCGATTCGGTGCGCGCCTTCATCGCACGGATGCGGGAGGCGGTGGCCGCCGACGGCCTGCCTCCCGGCCATGGCGCGGTGATCATGGCCGCCGGCGACGGGCTGTTCATGGCCCGCATCTTCCGCCTCTACGAACCGAGCGAGGCGGAGCGCGCCGCCATGCACGCCGCCCTCTCGCGCCTGGTCGAAGCGGCGACATGACCCGCCGCGGCACCGCGACGCTGGTTGCCCTGGTGGTGGCCGTGGCCGCGGGCGCCGCCATGGTGCTGCAGGGCCGCGAGGTCGAGCGCCCACGCCCCGCCCCGGTCGCGACCGAGCCGGTCGGTGTCGGCGCGCTCGGGAAGGTCGAGCCTGCCTCCCGCATCCGCCGCCTGACCCCGCCCGGGGGCTTGACCATCACCCGCATCGCTCGCCTGGTGGTGACCGAGGGCGATCAGGTGCAGGAAGGCCAGCTCCTCGCCGAATTCGCCGATGCCGCCCTCAAGGACGGCGCAGTGGCCCAGGCCGAGGCCGCGCTGGCCGAGCAGCGCGCCAATCTCGACCGGGTGCGCGCCGCCGGCCGCCCCTCCGAGATCGCCGCCCAGCGCGCCCGCATTGCCGCCCTGGTGGCGATGGAGGAAATCGCCATGCGCGACGCCTCGCGCTCGGAGCGCCTGGTGCCGACCGGGGCCGGCGCCGAAGCCGTGGCGGACCGCAACCGCATGGCCGCCGCCCGCGCGGCAGCCGAGCGCCGCCAGGCCGAGGCCGAGCTCGAGACCCTGCTGCGCTCGCGGCCCGAGGACATCGCTCTCGCCGAGGCGCAGCGCGCCGCCGCCGAGGCCGCGCTCGCCCGCGCCCGCGCCGATGCCGAGCTCTCCCGCGTGCGCGCGCCGATCGCCGGCACCGTGCTGCGCATCTATGCCCGCCCCGGCGACCAGGTCGGCAATGACGGGCTGCTCGAGCTCGCCGATCTCGGCCGCATGGACGTGGTCGCGGATGTCTACGAGACCGACCTGCCGCGCCTGCGCACCGGCGCCACCGCGGAGATCGTGGTGCCCGGCGAGACCCGCCGCTTCTCCGCCACCGTGCGCGAGATCGGCTGGCTGGTGCGGCGCCAGATCCAGGGCTCGATCGACCCCGTCGCCGCGGTGGATGCCCGTACCGTGGAGGTCCGCCTGACCCTGGACGAAGCCGGCGCCGAGGCGCTGCGCCGCCGCTCCAACATGCAGGTGCAGGTGGCGATCCGGCCGTGAACGAGCTGCTGCCCCCCACCGCGCCCGGCCTGCTGCCCTGGGCGCCGGAGCTCGCCGGCCGCAGCCCCGAGCTGCCGGAAGCGCCGCGGCCGCCGCGCCGCGGCCTGGTGGATGCCTTCTGGCTGCCGGCGCGCCTCGCCTGGCGGCAGCTCCGCGGCGACCGGGCGCGGCTGTTCTCGGCGATCGCCGGCGTGATGTTCGCTACCGTGCTCGTCTTCATGCAGCTCGGCTTCCGCGCCGCGCTGTTCGAGAGCGCCACCAACGTCATCGCCGCGATGCGCGGCGAGCTGTTCCTCATGCACCCGCTCACCACCGCCTCCTTCAAGCCGGAGCAGCTGCCGCGGGTGCGCGGCTACCAGGCGCTCGCCGTGCCCGAGGTGACGCAGGCGGTGCCGATCTACCTCATGCAGTCCACCTGGCGGAATCCCGAGACCGGCACCCGCCGCATGATCCAGCTGATCGGCTTCGACACCGAATCCGGCGCCATCGACCTGCCCGGCCTGCGCCCGCTGATCGACGCGCTGAAGGCGCCGGACACGCTGGCCTTCGACCGCCAGTCGCGCCCGGAATTCGGCCCCGTGGTGGAGCTGTTCGAGCGCGACGGCGCGTTCCGCGTGCAGGTCGGCAACCGCATGACCACCATGGTCGGCATCGTCGAGATCGGCGCGAGCTTCGGCGCCGATGGCAACGCGGTGATGTCGGAGGTGAATTTCCGCCGCATCATCCGCCGCGACCCGGCGATGACCGACCTCGTCGCGCTGCGCCTGCGCCCCGGCGCCGACATCGCCGATGTCCAGCGCCGGCTGCGCGCGCTGCTGCCGCAGGACGTCGTCGTGCTGACCTATGCCGAGCTCGTCGCCCATGAGCGCGGCTACTGGGAGAACGCGACGCCGATAGGCTTCATCTTCGCCTTCGGCAGCCTGATGGGCCTCGTGGTCGGGATGGTGATCGTCTACCAGATCCTGTTCAGCGACATCGCCACCCATCTCCGCGAATACGCGACGCTGAAGGCGATCGGCTATTCCAATTTCTATCTCGCCAAGGCGGTGATGGGCGCGGCGCTGATTCTCGCCCTGCTCGGCTTCGCGCCGGGAGCGGCGCTCTCCGCCGTGCTCTACGACGTGGTGGCGCAGGCGACGCTGCTGCCGCTCGGCATGGAATGGGCGCGCACCTTCACCGTGTTCGGCATGATCTTCGGCATGTGCGCGGCGGCCGGGCTGCTCGCCATGCGCAAGCTGCGCGACGCCGACCCGGCGGACATGTTCTGATGCAGGCCGTGCAGGTCTCCAAGCTCTCCTACGCCTATGGCGAGGGCGAGCTGCGCCGCCCCGTCCTGCGCGAGGTCTCGCTCACCGTGGAGGCGGGGGAGATCGTGCTGCTGACCGGGCCTTCGGGCTCCGGCAAGACCACGCTGCTGACCCTGATCGGCGCACTGCGCGCCATGCAGGAAGGCTCCTGCATCGTGCTCGGGCACGAGCTCAACGGCGCCAGCGAAGGGCAGCGCGTGCGGCTGCGCCGCCGCATCGGCTTCATCTTCCAGCTGCACAACCTGCTGCATTTCCTCACCGCGCGGCAGAACGTCGCCATGACGCTCGAGATCGAGCCGCGCCTCTCGGAAGCGGAACGTCTCGCCCGCGCGGGCGAGATGCTCGCCGCCGTCGGCCTCGCCGATCACGCCGACAAGCCGCCGGCGAAACTCTCCGGCGGCCAGCGCCAGCGCGTGGCGGTGGCGCGCGCCCTGGCCGCGGAACCCGGCCTGGTGCTGGCCGACGAGCCCACCGCCGCCCTCGACGGGCAGACCGGCCACGAAGTCGCGCAATTGCTGAGCGAGCTCGCACGCTCGCGCGGCGTGCCCATTCTGATGGTCACGCATGACCCGCGCATCCTCGACATCGCCGACCGCGTCATCGCGATCGAGGATGGGCGCATCGCGCCGCGCGAGGATGTGATCGCGCAGGAACGCAGCGTCGGCTGAAGGCGTTCCGCCGTCATCCGATCGGATGTTGCGGGCGGATCGTCGAGGATGATTCCTCGCCTGCGGGGGCGTCTCGCACGGGAGATGCCAGGAATGGTCCGCAATCTGCTTGCCGCGGCGCTTCTCGCGCCGCTGCTCTCGGCCCCGCTCGCCGCGGCGGAGTACGCCACCTACGGCCTGATCGAGTTCATGCCGGCGGCGGCGCCGGCTCCGTCGGAGCCGCGCATCACGCTCGCCACGCTTCCCGCGTCCTGGAGCGCCGGCGATGCCGCGGTCATCCTGCTGGGGCCGCGGGGCGAAAGCGACCCGCTGCATCAACGGCTGATCGCCGGGCTGCTCGACACCGGCGCCGCCATCGTCGAGCTGCGGCCCGCCGCAACGGCCGACGAGACCCTGGGCGACCTGTTCGGCGTGCTGGCCTCGCTGCGCGGCTCGGGCGCCGGCCTCGTCGTCGCGCTGGGCCATGGCGCCGCCGGCGACGCCGCCCTGCTCGCGCTGCAGGACGCGGAAGCCGCGCGGCGCCTCGGCCCGGAGGGGCAGCGCTTCACCGCCGCCGCGCGGCTCGGCCCCGCGCCGGTCTTCGCCCTCGGCACGCTGCCCTCGGCGCGGGAATACTGGCCGATGCGCGTCACCCTGCTGTGCCGGCGCCTCGCCGAGCTGCTGGCCGAACCGGGACCGCCGGCCGAAGGCGCGATCGAGGCCTGCCTGACCGGCTTCGCGACGCCGCGCGTCACGCCGGTCGCAGCACTGGCTGCGGATCCAGCCAGGTCTGGTACCAGGACAGCGAGAAATGCAGGTGCGGACCCGTGACACGGCCGCTGGCGCCGGTCGCGCCGATGCGCGCGCCCGGCGCCACCACCTGGCCCTCCGCGACGTCGATCTCGGACAGATGCGCGTAGAGCGTGTTCACGCCATGGCCGTGATCCAGCACGATCAGCCGGCCGAAGAAGAAGAACTCCGCCGCCAGGCTGACGCGGCCGCCCGCCGCGGCGTGCAGCGGCGTGCGGACCGGAACCGCGATGTCGAAGCCGTAATGCGGCTGCCGCGGCTCCCCGTTCAGGATGCGCTGGCTGCCGAACACGCCGCTGATGCGCCCCTGCGCCGGCCAATCGAAGCCGCGCGCGAAATCCGTCCGCGCGCTGTCCGCGTCGCGCGCCGCGACCAGGCGTTCGCGTTCGACGCGGATGCGCTCGAGCGTCGCCGCATCGGGCGTGACCTGCGCGGGCGGCAGGCCGCTGATGCGCTGCACCTGCCACTGGCGCCGCGTCACCGCCAGGCGCCGCTGTTCCGCCCGCCCGTCCGGATGCTGGATCGCGAGCATCGCCTCCGGCCCGTGATCGCGGCCGAATCCGAAGGCGAAGGCGCCATCCGCCGCGACCCGCACCGCCCGCCCCTCCAGCACGAGCCGCGTGCCGGGCGCCGCACGCCCGACCACGAACCCGCCCTGCGCCAGGCCGGACGGCACCACCACCTCCGCCGCCGCACGCCGCGCCAGGAGCAGCAGCGGGGCGGCGATCAGGGCTCGGCGGCTGAGGGGTGCGCTTTGAGGCCGTGGTGCGGGCCAGGAGGGGCTCTGCCCCTCCTGGACCTCCCCGCCGGGGGGCAGCCGTGCCCCCCGGACCCCGCGTTGGCGTACAGGTTCGGAAATGGGAAGGGGCGGTTCTGCCCGTTGAAGCGGCGTGCGGGTTGTGCCCCTTCCCATTTCCGAACCT
>Ga0081539_10000550_pt1 | contig 77424 bp, 68 predicted proteins | sample TabmetS4T2R2_FD_71023 | JGI IMG/M metagenome (GOLD analysis project Ga0081539, IMG submission 71023) | Tabebuia heterophylla rhizosphere microbial communities from the University of Puerto Rico - S4T2R2 | ecosystem: Host-associated > Plants > Roots > Rhizosphere ...
GTCGCCGGGTTGTCGATCGAGACCTTCCAGCCCGATCCGTCCTGCTGGAACCACTGGCCGCCCTTCTGCCACACCAGGCCGGGGAAGAAGCCGGTGGCGTACGCGGACACGTTCACCGCGCGGCCGCCGTGCTCCTTGACCTTCTTGCCGAGCTCGTAGAACTCGGCCCAGGTCTTCGGAGGCTGCAGCCCGTACTTGTCGAAGAGATCCTTGCGATAGAAGTACGCCATCGCGGCCGTGTCGTGAGGGATCGCGTACACCGGCCCGTTCTCTCCGAACGTCGCCTGCTTCCAGGCCCACGGCACGAACTTGGACGCCACCTCCTTCACGCCCGCGCAACCGCCGATGTCCTGCAGGCCGCCCTGGAGCCGGAACGTCGGAAGGTACTCGAACTCCACGAACCCCAGATCGTCGACCCGCCCGGCCTTGATGGCGTTGATGTAGTTCTTGTAGCTGCCCGCTTGACCGGAGGGCACCTCGCGGTAGTCGACCTGGATGTCGGGGTTCTCCTTGTTCCACAGGTCGACGACCTTCTGGGCTCCCGGCACCCAGCTCGAGTACTTCAGGGTGACCTTCGTCCCGGCCGGTGCCGGCTTGCAGGCAGCCGTGGCCGTCGCATCGCCATTGGCCTCCGCGGCGCCTCCTCCGCCTCCTCCGCCTGCTCCGTCCGTGTCGTCACCGCCGCCGCACGCCGCCAGGACCAGCAGCGACGACACCAGCGCCGCGAGCGCGGCACTCCTGATTCCGATCCTCATGCGACGCACTACCTCCATCTGCCAACGGCGCTCATGGGAGCAGGCGCTCCCCGGTCTTGGGAGAGAACAGGTGCTGCTCCGCCGGGCGCGGGCGCAGATGCAGGCGGTCGCCCTTGCGCGGGGGGCGGCGGGAATCAACGCGGACGATCACGCGGCGACCTGCGACGTCCAAGGTCTCTTCGCCCGCGCGCCGCTCGAGCATGCAGTACGCGTACGCCTCCGAGCCGAGCTCCTCCACGACGCTGACCAGAACGGCAAATCCCTCGCCATCGGAGACGAGCTCGAGCGACTCCGGCCGCACGCCCAGGATGACGGAGTCCAGCCCCGCCCGGTGCAAGGCGTCGAGCTCCTCGCGGGTCAGTGACACGTCGAGTCGACCCATGCGGGCATGCCCGTCCACGACGGGATAGCACTCGATGTTCATCGCCGGCGAGCCGATGAACCCGGCGACGAAGGCGTTGGCCGGCTTCTCGTACAGCCTCATCGGAGAGTCGACCTGCTGCAGCAGGCCCTCGTGGAGGACGGCGACGCGATCGCCCATCGTCATCGCCTCGACCTGATCGTGCGTGACGTACACGGTGGTCACGCCAAGCCGTCGCTGCAGCTCGGCGATCTGGGTCCGCGTCGACACCCGAAGCTTCGCGTCGAGGTTCGACAGCGGCTCGTCCATCAGGAAGACCCGCGGCTCGCGAACGATCGCGCGACCCATGGCGACTCGCTGGCGCTGGCCGCCGGACAGGGCCTTCGGCTTGCGATCCAGATATCCCTCGAGGTCGAGGATCTTCGCCGCCTCGCCCACGCGCCGCGCGCGCTCGTCCTTTGGCACCCCGGCCACCTTCAGCGCGAAGCCCATGTTGTCCCGCACGCTCATGTGCGGGTAGAGGGCGTAGCTCTGGAACACCATGGCGATGTCGCGCTCCTTGGCGGGCACCCGGGTCACGTCGCGATCGCCGACGCGGATCGACCCGCGGTTGACATCCTCGAGCCCGGCGAGCATGCGCAGGCTGGTGGACTTGCCGCAGCCTGACGGTCCTACGAGCACCATGAACTCGCCGTCCCCGACGCTGAGATCGAGCGAGTCGACCGCAGGCCGGTCGGTGCCTGGGAACATCCGGGTCGCTCCGTCGAAGACAACCTCAGCCATCGCGCGCTCCAGCGAGCGATTCACTCACAATCACACCTTCTCCCCATCCGGAGCCAGGAACCTGGCATGCCCGCCGTCCAGTGTCGAGCGCGAATTGCCGCACGCCCATTCGTTTTCCAGATGGCGCGGGTCCCCGGATGCGGCATGCTCCCGCCTCCGCGCCCTGGCACCTGTCGAGACCGGCGGGTCCGCGTCGATGCCGGTGGCACATTTCTCGATCTCGATAGGCTGGCGATCGAATGCATAATGCGCAGCAGGTCACGGCTCCCGCCCTTCCCGAGGAGGAGCCCGGCGCCGACCTCTGGTGGCGGCGACCGTTTCGGACGTTCCAGACGAACCTCCGCGAGATCGACGTGGGCTTGGACGTCGAGCGGGTCCTCGACTACCTCCAGGACTTCGGAGCCGACGCCTGGCTTCTCAGCGTCGGCGGGATCATCTCCGGATATCCGACGGACCTCGACTTCCAGAACCGCAACCCCGGGCTGGCGCAGCGGAGCTCCGGCGATCTGGTGGGCGATGCCATCGCCGCCGCGCACGCACGCGGCGTGCGTGTGCTCGCCCGCATGGACTTCTCCAAGGTGGATCGCCGCGTCGCCGAGGAGCACCCGGACTGGTGCTTCGTGGACGCGGCGGGACAGCGTCAGGTCTACAACTCGCTCGTGAGCATGTGCCCAAGCGGGCCCTACTACCAGGAGAAGGTCTTCGAGATCCTCGCCGAGGTCCTGGCGCGCTACGAGGTCGACGGCTTCTTCTTCAACTGGCTGACCTACGGTGAGGTCGACTACGCAAAGCGCTACCGAGGCGTCTGCCACTGCGCGTCGTGCGTCGAGCGGTTCGCCGAATTCGCTCCCGGCGAGGCGCTGCCCGAGAAGCCCCGCTCGCCGACCTACCTCACCTGGAAGCGATTCACCGCGGCGATGCTCGACGACTGGGTGGCTCGTGCGAGGGCCTTCATCGCGTCTCGGCGCCCTGAAGCGCCGCTCATCATGGGCGACACCGCGGACATCGTCTTCTACGAGGCCAACAACGCTGTCGATCGCCCGTTATGGCATCACCTCTGCAGCGAGCACGTCAGCGCTGCGAAGACATCGAGTCCAGCCACCCCGGTGCTCGTGAACGCCGCAGCGTTCGTCGACATGCCCTATCGCCTCGCCGGAGAGGAGCCGCACGCGTACCGGCAGTACCTCGTCCAGGCCATAGCCCGGGGCGCCTACCCGTCGATCTACATCATGGGCACCCCGGACCTGATCCGCTACGAGTGCCTCGAGGGCGCTCGCGAGATCATCCGCTTCCACCGCGACCACCAGGACGTCTACGCCCATCACCGTCCAGCTGCCCGGACCGCCCTCGTGCGACCGGACGCACTCAAGATCGCGGGCGAGGCTGCGGCGAACTCGCGCGCGGAGTACGAGGGACTGTGGGCGGGACTGGTCGAGCGGCACATCCCGTTCGACGTCCTTGCCGAGGAACGGATCGCGGACGTCGGCAGCGACGGGTTGGGGCGTTACCGGCTCATCGTTTTGCCGGACCTGGGGCGCATCGCGGACGCCGCCGCCGCGGTGCTCGACGCCTTCGTCGCCGGCGGCGGCCGAATCCTCGCCACCGGGTCATCGGGTCTGGACGGCGGTACGTGCCAGCTCGAGGCGTTCGGCGTGCTTCGGCGGTCCGCGGTGCTCGACACCCGCGAACTCACCTGGTCGGCGCACCTCGTGCCCGACCCGGCACCAGATGGCACCCCTGGATACCCGGTCGCGTTGCTCGGCGCCTACCACCTCCTGGTCCCGGTGGCGGAGGCCGAGACCGGAATGACGCGGCTCTCCACGGCACCGTATGGGCCGCCCGAGAAGTGCTATGGCCATCAGGAGCTCGCACAGCCCGGCTGGATCTCGCATCGATTCGGGTCCGGCGCGACGACGATCATGCCTTGGACTGTCGGGCGCGGCTACCGAACGCTCGGCATCAGCGCCTACCGCGACCTGTTCGTCGAGCAGGCGCTGCGCCTGCTGGGAGAGGATCTCGACGTCGAGACCGATCTGCCCGAGCAGGTGGAGGTCATCGTCGGACGGTCCGCGGCCGGCTACCTCGTGCACCTTCGCAACCTGTCCGGCGCCGGCGTGCAGAAGTTCGGCACTCCGCTGCCGATCGCTCCTGCTCGCCTCAGTGTCCGGTTGTCGCAGGAGCAGCCCGTGCGTGCCCGTGCCCTCGTTGCGGGACGGGACCTTGCAGTCGAGCTCGCGTCGGACCGCGCGTCGGTCGAGCTGCCGGCTCTGCAGCTGTTCGAGGCGATCGTCTTCCAATGACCCGCTGAGGCCGAGTCCACTTTCGGGCGCGGCCCGTCCGCAGCCCTCGGGCGCCGAGCGAGCGCCAGCGGATCAGGCGGTTTGGCCACCGTCGACGATCATCGCGTGGCCGATGGTGAAGGCAGCCTCGTCGGAGCAGAGCCACACGACAGCGTCCGCGATCTCCTCGGGTGCGCCCATGCGCCCGATGGGCTCCTGGGCGATGACTGCAGCACGACCTTCGTCGGTCCGGCCCGTGAAGCGGTCCATCATCTCGGTATCGATGATGCCGGGACAGATGGCGTTGATGCGGATGCCGTCGGCTGCGTAGTCCAGGGCGGCGGACTTGGTCAGGCCGATGACGCCGTGCTTGGCGGCGGCGTAGGCGGCCTGGCCGTTGAAGCCTCTGACACCGGCACCGGAGGACGTGTTGACGATCGCACCGCCGCCGTGGGCGAGCATGAGCTCGATCTCGTGCTTCATGCTCAGGAAGACGCCGCGAAGGTTGATCGCGACGATCCGGTCCCATTCCCCAGCGGTGATCTGGGCAGCCGGCTTGATCGGCTGCTCGACGCCGGCGTTGTTGAACGCGACGTCCAGCCGCCCGTATCGGTCGATCGTCGCGCCCAGCGAGGCGATCACGTCCTCCTCGCGCGCGACGTCGCAGCCAACGGCGAGCGCCTGGCCGCCGGCCTGCTCGATCAGCCCCGCGGTCTGCTGGGCGCTCTCGAGGGCGATGTCGGCGGCGGCGACGTGCGCGCCCGCGCGTGCGAAGCGCAGGGCGGTGGCTCGGCCGATGCCGCTGCCGGCGCCGGTGATGAACGCGACCTTGCCGTCGAAATGACGTGTCACGGCCGCAGGAGGACCTTGATCGCCTCGCGCTCGTCCATGGCTCGGTAGCCGTCAGCCGCTTCATCGAGTGGCAGCGTGCGGTCGAAGACCTTGCCGGGATCGATCTGCCGGTTCCAGATGAGGTCGATCAGCTCGGGCAGGAAACGCCTGACCGGCGCGGGACCTCCGTGGACGTGAGCGAGGCTCCAGAACAGGCCCAGCCCGTCGATCGAGACGTCGTGCGCAACGCCGACGAAGCCGAGATGCCCTCCCGGACGTGTGCTGTCGAGCGCCTGCGTCATCGATTCATGGGTGCCGACGGCCTCGACGACCGAGTGCGCCCCCAGCCCGTCGGTGAGCTCCTTGATCGCCGCGACGCCGGCGGCGCCGCGCTCCTCGACGATGTCGGTCGCGCCGAACTCGCGGGCGAGGCGCTGGCGTGACTCGTGGCGGCTCAGGGCGATGACGCGCTCCGCACCGAGCTGCCTGGCGGCGAGGACTGCGAGCAGGCCGACCGCGCCATCGCCGACGACGGCCACGGTTCTGCCCGGTCCCGCCTGGGCGGCGACCGCGGCGAACCAACCGGTGCCCAGCACGTCGGAGGCCGCGAGCAGGCCCGGCACCAGGTCGTCGGGCGGGATGTCGGGCGTGGCGACAAGCGTGCCGTCGGCCAGCGGCACGCGCAGCAGTTCGGCCTGGGCGCCCAGCGCGCCCATCGGGACGCGGTTCACGCACGCGCTCTGATAGCCGCTTCGGCAGATCTCGCAGGTGTTGTCGGTCGCCCAGAAGGATCCGACGACGAACTGGCCCGGCTTGACGGTCCGGACGTCCGCGCCCACCTCCTCCACGATCCCGGCGTACTCGTGGCCCATCGGGACGGGCCACTCGTACTCCTCAGCGCCGCGATAGGGCCAGAGGTCGGAGCCGCAGACGCAGGCCGCCGAGACGCGGATGATCGCGTCGGTCGGCTCGACGATCCGCGGCTCCTCGCGCTCCTCGACGCGCACGTCTCTCGGCCCGTACATCACTGCTCCACGCATGGGTGCTCCCTTGCTCGTCGTCGTTCTCTCAGTCGATTCCCAGCCGGACTTGGAACTCGTCGCGATCGACGTGATGGCGCCAGAGCACGTCGGCGACGTCATCCGGGAGGTGATCTCCGTCGGGGGCGATGCGACCGCCGATGGCCGTGTGTCCGACATGGATGTTCTTGTCGCGCAGCTCCTCGTGCAGCATGCGCGCGTAGGCGACCTCGCCGGCGAACGAGATGCCGACCCCGGCCCGTAGCGGGTAGGGGTTGATCGCGGCGCCGCCGGTCGTGTACAGGATGGTGCCCGACCCGCGTTGGAGCATGCCGTCGATGACGGCCGTCGCGGCGGCGACCGCGCCGAGGACGCTGAACTCCAGCGGGCCGCGGACATCGTCGACGGTCGTCTCGAGGATCGGCTTCATGAACTCCTTGGCCGGAAGCGGCGAGTACTCGAGAACCTCGACGGGACCGAGCTCGTCGGCCAGTCGGCCGATCGCAGCCTGCAGGTCAGCGGCCTTCCGGATGTCGGCGGCCGCCGACGAGGCGACCAGGCCCGCGTCGCGCAGCTGGCCGGCCAGCCCCTCGAGCTTGGCCGAGTCGCGCGAGATCAAACCGATCGGCAGGCCCTCGCGGCCGAAGCGCCGCGCGACGGCCAGGCCGAGGTTCGGGCCGGCTCCAACGATCACGATGGACATGGATGTCCCTTCCTGAGGTTCAGAGCGTCGAGTTGTCGATGACGAAGCGGTAGCGGACGTCCGAGCGCAGAACGCGCTCCCACGCTTCGTTGACCTGGTCGGCGGAGATGACCTCGATGTCCGCCGCGATGTGATGCTCGGCGCAGAAGTCGAGCATCTCCTGGGTCTCCTGGATCGACCCGATCGCCGAGCCCGCGAAGCTGCGACGCTGCGTCAGCAGCGAGAACACCGGGACGGGCAGCGGCTCGGACGGCGCTCCGACGTTCACCAGTGTCCCCCCGGTCTTGACCAGCGTCAGGAAGCGCCCGATGTCGATGCCGGCGCTGACGGTGTTGACGATGAGGTCGAAGCGCCCGGCCAGCTCGCCGAAGGTCGCCTCGTCACTGGTGGCGTAGTAACCGTCCGCGCCGAGGCGCAGCCCGTCATCCCTCTTGCGAAGCGACTGCGACAGCACGGTCACCTGGGCGCCCATCGCCTTGGCCAGCTTGACCGCCATGTGCCCGAGGCCACCGAGGCCAACGACCGCGACCTGCTTGCCGGGGCCGGTGTCCCAGTGGCGCAGCGGCGAGTACGTCGTGATTCCCGCGCACAGCAGCGGCGCGGCCTCGGCGAGCTCCAGGCCGTCGGGGATCCGCAGGACGAAGTCCTGATCGACGACGACGTGGTCGGAATAACCGCCATAGGTGATCGTGCCGTCGCGATCCACGGAGCCGTAGGTCTGCGTGTTGCCCGGGATGCAGTACTGCTCCTCCCCGGCCCTGCAGTTCTCGCACTCCCGGCAGGAGTTGACCATGCAGCCGACGCCGACGCGATCTCCAGGCGCGAAGCGGGTGACCTCCGGACCGACCTCGGCGACGACGCCGGCGATCTCGTGGCCCGGCACCGCGGGATACGGCACGTCGCCCCACTCGCCCCGGGCGAAGTGGATGTCAGAGTGGCAGATCCCGCAGAACTTGACGTCGATACGGATGTCCGTCGGGCCTACGTCCCGACGCGCGATCTCCAGTGGCTCCAGCCGCGCATCGGCCGCCTGCGCGCCGACGGCCCGGGCGATCGTCGTCTCGGGCGCGGAGGCAAGTGAGGTTGTGTCCGTCATGGTCTTGACGCTATGCCCGCATCGACTTGCGTCGGGGGTGCTGTCAGCCCCCCTCACCGTGTTCGCGAGGTAGCCTGCCGGATGTGGACCGGCGGACGGAGATCCGCGACTTCTTGATCTCGCGACGCGCGAAGGTCACGCCGGAGGCGGTCGGGCTGGACGTGAGCGCCGAGACCGTCCGCCGCGTGCCCGGGCTGCGCAGAGAGGAGGTCGCCGAGCTCGCCGGGGTCAGCGTCGACTACTACACCCAACTCGAACGAGGGGACGTCGACGGGGCATCAGACATCGTGCTCACCGCCATCGCCCGCGCCCTGCAGCTCGATCACGCCGAGCGCACCCACCTCTTCGATCTCGCACGCCCCGGCGCCGCCACCCGCGTCCCGACCTCGCCCGACGTCATCCGCCCCAGCGTGCTGCGAGCGCTCGACGCCTTCACCGGCGGCCCGGCGCTCGTGCGCAACCGCGCCTACGACTACCTCGCCGCCAACGCCCTCGGCCGCGCCGTCTACAGCCAGATCTTCGACGGCCGAACCGGCCCGCCCAACCACGTCCGCTACGTCTTCCTGGACGATCGCTCGCGCAGCTTCTTCGCCGACTGGGACGCAGTCGCGCAGGACACCGCTCGGATCTTGCGCGCCGAAGCCGGGCGCGACCCGCACGACCCGGCCCCCGCCAGGCTCATCCACGAGCTCCTCGACTGCAGTCCGGAGTTCCGTGCGACCTGGGCGCGGCACGACGTCCGGCTGCCTGCGGCTGGTCTTCATCGGTTCCAGCACCCGGACGTCGGTCCCATCGAGCTCGTCTTCGAATCCGCTGCGCTTCGCGCCGACCCCGGCCTGACGCTCCTGCTCGCCACCGCAGAGCCGAGCTCGGCAACGACCGAGGCGCTACGACGACTCGACGCCAGGGCCGGTGACAGCCGTTCGGAGCCAACCGTCATGGACGGCTACGAGCGCCGATCTCCGCCTGGCTGAGGGGGGCCAACAGCACCCCCCGGCACCGCCACAACCGGGATTAACGTCGACGTCGTGACCGAAACCAGCTCTCCCGCCTCCTCGCCGAACAAGACGACTACCGCCGTCGGCCTCGACGCCGGGGGCGTCCGGGCGCGGGCGACTCAACCAGGAGTGCTCGAGCCGCCGGTGCACACGGCGCATGTCGACCGGCACCTATCTCGACAGAGTCTCGCCCTGCCGACGAGGTGGTCCTTCGCCGGCGACACACCTTCGCTCAGCGGAGGTCGCGTGCGCCGGCTCTTTCTTTCCTTCGTCCTGACCGCATTGGTCGCGCTCGCTGCTGCTTGTGGCTCTGACGAAACGGACCGCGGTCCCGACGGCGGGGAGCAGGGCGACTCCGCTGCGCCGGCGACGCAGGCCTCGCCGGCTGATGGCCAGTCGAGCCGGCGGCTGCGGATCACCGTCGGTGACACCAGCCTGACGGCGGAGCTCTTCGACGACAACGCCGCCGCCGACGATCTCCTGTCACGGCTGCCGCTGACGCTCCGCGCGAGCGACCTGGGCGGCGCCGAGAAGATCGCGCCGCTCCCCAGCAAGCTCTCGACCACCGGGCTGCCTGAAGGCGACGACCCTAGCGTCGGCGACCTCGGCTACTGGACGCCCGACGACAATCTGGTGTTCTACTACGGCGACGTCCGCTACTGGGACGGGATCGTGCGCATCGGACGCCTGAACGGCGATCTGGCCGCGCTTGCGCGGCAGCCCGACGGGGCCCGCGTCACGGTCAGGGTTGCGCGCTGACGGTCGCCACGACTCGCCGCCGTCTCCTGGGCCGTCGCCTCGTCGGCGTGGGCTGCTTGGCGCTGAGCCCGGGCGCGGACCGGCTGTACGCCTACTCCACAGGGCTTGACCAGCTCGTACGTGGGTGTACGTGGAGGCGAGAGAGGTCCTGACCTGCGTCAGCACGTTCGCGGTCCAGCAGCCGGCCCGCGTGCTGGCGCCGACATCGGGGTGACGCGGAGTTCCCCGCCCGAGCTGCCGCTGGCTGGCCCGACACGTGATCGCGCCATACAGCTCTCGTAGCGGCGACGCGCACGCAGGAAGCGGGATCGGCGTTGCTGTCGTCCGGGATGCAGCGGATACTGCCCCGATGCCCTTCGTCGCGGCACTCGATCGGTATGAGGCCCTGCCCTACCGCCGCTGCGGCCGTAGTGGACTGCGGCTACCGGCCATCTCCCTTGGGCTCTGGCAGAACTTCGGCGACGATCGGCCGATCGAGGTCAGCCGGGCGATCCTCCGCCGCGCGTTCGACCTCGGGATCACGCACTTCGACCTCGCCAACAACTATGGGCCACCGTACGGCTCGGTGGAGACGAACTTCGGCCGAATCCTCGCTGAGGATCTGCGCCCGTACCGCGACGAACTGGTCATCTCCACCAAAGCGGGCTACGACATGTGGCCCGGACCGTACGGCGATGGAGGCTCGCGCAAGTACTTGCTGGCGAGCCTCGACCAGAGCCTGCAGCGGATGGGCCTGGACTACGTCGACATCTTCTACTCCCACCGCGCCGACGCCGACACGCCGCTCGAGGAGACGCTCGGCGCGCTGGACACCGCGGTGCGTCAGGGCAAAGCGCTCTACGTGGGCATCTCCTCGTATTCGGCGGGCCGCACAGAAGAGGCGGTGCGTATCCTCCGCGAGCTCGGCACCCCGCTGCTGATCCACCAGCCCTCGTACTCGATGCTCAACCGCTGGATCGAGGACGATCTGCTGGACGTCCTCGGCCGCGAAGGCGTTGGGTGCATCGCGTTCTCGCCCCTGGCCCAGGGCATGCTCACCGACAAGTACCTGCATGGAATCCCGGAGGGCTCGCGGGCCTCGCGGGGCCGGTCGTTCTCGCCCGAACGGCTGACCGACGAGAACCTCCAGCGCGTTCGCGCGCTCAGCGAGATCGCTGAGCGTCGCGGGCAGAGCCTCGCGCAACTGGCGCTGGCCTGGACGCTGCGCGACGAGCGCGTGACGTCGGCGCTGATCGGCGCGAGCAGCATCGCGCAACTCGAGCAGAACGTCGCTGCGCTCCAGCGTCTGGACTTCGACGCCGAGGAGCTCGCCGAGATCGACCGCTACGCCGTCGAGGGAGCGGTCAACATCTGGGCCCGCTCGAGCAACGTCTGAGGCTCCGCGGTCGACACCCGAAGCGTCAAGCCTGAACCCCGCAAGCGCGTGCCTAGCCCAAACGCGGAGCGCTCCCCTGTCACCCCCACGTCGTGCGAGGACTCTCGCACGTCGGCGCTGGGCGCGCCGTGTCCCTCCGCCAAGGACGCAGCCAATGCTCAAGGCGGATTCATCAGTTCCGCCTCTCGGCGGGACTAGCCGGCGATCACCTTCGACAACGTCTTGCCGGCGACTTCGACGTCCTCGAGGTCGTAGACGTAAGGCATGTCCACCACAAGGCCGTCGAGGCCGGCGTCGAGGTGCGCTTGGACCTGTTCGGCCACTTGGTCCTCCGTGCCGTGAATGACTACCGAATCGAAGTTCGCGCCGTGTTGCTCCCGCAGTGAGGCGACCTTGTGTTCCGCGTCGGCGGCGCCTATGACCAGCGTGGCGAGCTTCGTCTTGACGATCTCGGCGGGATCGCGGCCGACGGTCTCGCAATGGCGTTCGAGGATGCCGACGAGGCGCCGGATCTCCTCGACATCGCCAAACATGTTCGATGCATCGGCGTACTGGGCGACCATCCGCAGCGTCTTGCGCTCGCCGTTGCCGCCGACCATGATCGGGATGTCGCCGCGGATCGGCCTTGGGCTGTTGTAGGCCCCGCGGATGCTGTGGTGTGTACCTTCGACCGTCGGCCGGTCGTCGGTGAACATCGCGCGAGCGATCCTCAGGGCGTCCTCCAGCATCTCGAAGCGCTCGGCGATCGACGGGAAGCGGTAGCCGAAGGCGGTGTGCTCGGCCTCGAACCACCCGGCGCCGAGGCCAAGGATCGCGCGGCCTCCGCTGAGCACGTCGAGCGTCGTCGTCTGCTTCGCCAGTAGGGCGGGGTTGCGGTAGGTGACGCCGCCGACCAGGAGTCCGAGGTGTGCCTTCTGCGTGCGAGCAGCGAGGGCCATCAAACCCACGTTGCCCTCCAGCATCCAGTTGTCCATGGGGCCGAAGGCGGAGATCTGGAACAGGTGATCCATCAGCCATATCGACTCGAAGCCCGACGCCTCCGCCGTGGTGGCGATCTGGCTCAGCTTGTCGTAGATCTGGTCGGGAGCGACATCCGGGAGGTTGAAGTCAGGGATCTGCAGCCCGATCCGTATGGGGGACGTCATGCGGACGTGACTCGTGTGTACGCCTGCACGACCTCAGGCCACATCGTCGAGTCGCCCTGGACCCGAGTGAGGCTCCTGATCTGCATGTGAGCTGCCCCGTCCACGTTCTGTGCGCAACATGTCCTCATCGAGGTGGAGGCCCTGATGGTGAAGGATGTGGCCCATGCGCTCGGCCTTCGTGCGCAGGTACTCCTCGTTGTGAGGGTTGGGGGTGTGCTGGATGCGCACCTCCTCGCTGACCGACAGACCATAGCCCTCCAGTCCAAGGATCTTCTTGGGGTTGTTGGTGAGGATCCGGATCGACGACAACCCCAGGTCCTTGAGGATCTGTGCGCCGATGCCGTAGTCGCGGAGATCGGCGGGCAGGCCGAGCTCGAGGTTGGCATCGACCGTATCGAGACCCTGCTCCTGCAGCTTGTAGGCCCGCAACTTGTTGAGCAGCCCGATCCCGCGGCCCTCCTGAGCCAGATAGAGCAGGACGCCGCTACCCTCGCTCTCGATCATCGCCAGGGCATGCTCGAGCTGCTCGCCGCAATCGCAGCGCAGCGAGTGAAAGACATCGCCGGTCAGGCATTCCGAGTGCACGCGTACCAGCACGTGGTCGCGACCGTCGACGTCGCCCTTGACGAGGGCGACATGGTGCTTGTCGTCGATCAGCGACCGGTAGCCGACCGCCACGAAGTCGCCGAACGTCGTGGGCAGCGAGATCGCGACGACGCGCTCGACGAGCTTGTCGTGCCCGCGCCGGTAGGCGATCAGGTCGGCGACTGTGATCATCTTCAGCTCATGCCGCTCGCAGTACCCGACCAGGTCGTCGACGCGCGCCATCGTGCCGTCGTCGTTCATGACCTCGCAGATCACCCCGGCCGGGTTCAGGCCTGCCAGGCGAGCCAGGTCGACTGCCGCCTCCGTCTGACCTGTGCGCTCGAGCACTCCGCCGGACTTCGCCTTCAACGGAAACACGTGCCCAGGCTGGACGAGGTCGCGCGGCGCGGCCTCCGGGTCGATGGCGACCTGGATGGTGTGCGCGCGATCGGCAGCGCTGATGCCGGTGGTCACGCCCTCCCGTGCCTCGACCGAGACCGTGAATGCGGTCTCGAAGGCCGACTCGTTCTTGGCCGCCATCAGGTCAAGGCCCATCTCCTCGCATCGCTCCGGCGTCAGCGCGAGACAGATCAGGCCGCGACCCTCCTTCGCCATGAAGTTGATCGCATCCGGAGTGACGAACTGGGCGGCCATCGTCAGATCACCCTCGTTCTCTCGGTTCTCGTCGTCACATACGACGACCATCCTGCCGGCACGGATGTCCTCGATCGCCTCCTGGATGGTCGCGAACGGACGGTCGTGACGCATATCGCTCCCCATTGGACGACGATCCGAGGAAGTGCCGCGCTCGGTCCAGCCGTCCTTCCGCGGGGGCGGGCGTCGCGGACGTCGTCCGGTCATACAGCAGTCGCCGCCCTGAACGACCCGTAGCGGCCGCGAAAGAACACGAGCGGTTCAGCATTCGGCGCCGCCTCGATCGCGACCACTCGAGCCACGACGATCGTGTGGTCACCAGCATCGTGCTCGTCGTGGATCGTGCACTCAATCCATGCAACGGCATCGCACAACGCCGGCCCCGTCGGGCGGCTTGTGTAGTCGATGCCGGAGAAGCGGTCGGCCTCCCTGCCAGCGAACTGCCTCGTGACCTCCTCGTGATGCTCGGCCATCACATTGACACAGAGCGAGCCGACGGCTCGGATCTCGGGCCAGGTCGACGAGGACTTCGCCGGGCAGAGCAGGATGAGTGGCGGGTCGAGCGACACCGACGTCACCGAGTTCGCCGCCATGCCAACCGGACCATGCCTCCCGTGAGCGGCGATGACCGTCACGCCGGTCGGCAGGTGCCCGAGCACCTGGCGGAAGTGCGCGGGGTCGATCTGAACCGAGCCGTACACGGTGATCACTACACCGTCCCGCGCGTCATCGGGCCGATGGTCGCCGGCACGTTCAGGTTGTGCTCGGCCCATGCGTCCACGACGGCGTCCAGCTCGGGCATCTGCGTCATGACGAAGAACAGACCGCGCGTCGGCAGCGACGCTCCGAGCTCGACGAGCACCGGCCTCAGCCCCGTGTCGACCGCCATCGCGTGCACGAGCGAGGCGCCGGTCATCACCGGGATCGCTGTCACGCCTGCCAGGCCGTCGCTCGGGTAGCGGTCGAGGAAGGCCTTCAGCAGGCCGGTGTACGCCGCTTTGTAGGTTGGCGAGGCGAACACCACGTACTCGCTGGCCGCCACCGCGTCGTTGAGCGCCGCCAGCCCATCGTGGGGCCACGTGAAGAGCTCATCGGCGTGGTCGCACAGGTCGACGGTGCGAGCGATCGTTGCTCCGGTCACCCCCACGAGGCGGTCGGCGACCGCCTCCGCCACCGCCAGCGTGCGTGACCTCGGCTTGGGATTACCTACGACGATCGACAGCTCCACTGTCAGCAACCTCCGCGGTCCGGATTGCAGCCGCTCGAGCCGAGCGGAGAGCGCGGCTCAGTCATCGGACTACAGCGATCGGACTACGGTCTTTTGTCGTAGTACGGCAACGGCGTCTCACGCCGTCGGCGGGAAGCATGACCGATCGGTGGCGTATGGGCAAGATGAGCTTCGTCAATCTGGGCGTTATAGCATGCGTATGCATTCGGCGGAAGAGATCACTCCCGATCCGTGTCCAAGCCGCTGCGAACGCGAGCTTCCGACCCGATCGCGCGCGCATCCTCGGCTGCACCTCGTCAGACGGCCGTCGTCACGGCGACCCCCGTCCGCGTACGCGCGAGCGCCTGGGTGAACCAGCGAACGACCTTGTCGACGTTCGGGCGGTAGTACTCGCTCTCGACGTCGATCCACTCGAGGTGTTCGGCGCCTTCGATCTCCATGAGGGTCTTCGGCTCGCGAGCCAGCTCGTATACCCGTCGCGCCTCGTCGATCGGCATGTAGCGGTTGCGGGTGCCGTGGACGATGAGCACCGGACGCGGACTGACCGATGCGACCTCCAGCTCCGGGCGGAAGGCGTAGTAGGCGTCGGCCGACTCCAAGGTGAACTCGGGGGTCGGTTCCGTCCCGAGCTCGGACATGTCCTTGCGCAGCTGCCCGGCGTCGCGCTCGAACGTGCCGTCCGGATACGTGATCTCCTGGTATGGGATCCGGCGCGATTCGCCCGTGATGACGCGCTGCACGCGATCGGCTACCAGCCGGTCCTGGAGATCGAGCCAGGCTGCGTACGGCACACCGTCCCGCGTGACGCGGCCCACGTCTCCCGGACCGTTCACCGAGGCCACGGCGGCGACCCGGGCATCGCGCGCGGCGGCCGAGATGACGATCCCACCGCCGAGCCCCCAGCCCATGGTGCCGATCGCGTGCGGGTCCACCTCCGGCTGTTCACGCAGGAAGGTCACCGCGTTGATGACGTCGCGGATCTCCTCCTCCGGAAAGATCCGTCCGCGCTCGCCGTCGCTCGCGCCGAAGCCGCGGTAGTCGAATGCCATGCAGGTGAACCCGGCTTCGAGGAACTGCGGCCACCAGCGAGCTGGCACCCACTCCTTGAGACCGAACAGGCCCGAGTTGATGAGCACCGTCGGGCGACGCTCGCCGGGGCGCGCGCCTTGCGGAGTGAGGATGACCCCCTCGAGCCGTATTCCGTCGCTGTAGAACGTCACCGGCCGCATATCTGCCCCCTAGCGGTATCATCAGTAGCACTTGGTGTGTAGCATGCCACATGCCGCCGCCGGTCACAAGACGCCCCGGGGCATCCGGAAGGAGGCGCTCGAAGGTGCGTCATCTCCCAGAGGGTCATGGACACGCACGTCCGTGCGGGCCCGGACGTGGTGCCGCGACTGATGAACGACCACGACCTCGTTCGAGCCGCGCGCGACGCCGGTTGTCGGGGCCTGGTCATCAAGAGCCACGTCGAGAGCACCGCGTCCCGTGCCCGGCTCGCCAGGGACAATCGCCTGGCCCGAGGGCGAGATCTTCGGCGGTCTCGCGTTGAATCGCTACTCGGCGATCAGCTCGCCCTCGCCGAGATCTCCGGCGTCTGGTTCGAACGGTGCTACGTGAGCCCGCTCACCCGGGGGCCGCTCGCGGCGATCGCCGAGCAGATGCGCGCCGTCGGGCGTCGCGCACCGCCCTGGCGACGGACCTCGGCCGGGCGCACGACGTCTCGCCGTTCGATGACGATGCACAACCCGGCGGCCGCGCTCGGGCTGGACCCGCTACGAGGGGGCGCTCCACTCCGCCCAGGAGACCCGGTCGTCGCCTCCGCCCTGCTGCTCGACCAGGAGACGACCGGTCGTCAGGATGTGCTCTCGCATCGCCGCCGCCGCCCGCTGTGCATCCGAGCCCTCGAGTGCTTCCATGATCGCGTCGTGCTCGGTCAGCACCGCCTGCAGACTGCGGCTGCGACCGACGGTCGACGGCCCGCGCGACGTCACGTGATCGCGCAGGTTGCCGACGATCGAGACGAGCCGGTCGTTGCCCGTGGCCGCGAGAATGAGCTCGTGGAAGCGCCGATCGTGGCTCATGAAGCGAGCTTCGTCATCCGCTTCGGCGGTGCGACGCATGCTCTGCAGCTCTCGTCGGATCGTGTTGAGCCCGTTGAGGTTCAGGCGCCGGCACGCGCGTGCTGTGGCTGGGACCTCGAGGAGGAGCCGCAGCGCGAAGATCTCTTCGATGTCGTGCACCGTGGTCTCGAGCACGCGCACGCCGCGGTTGCGCTCGAAGCGCACCATGCCTTGCCGTTCGAGCACCAGCAGCGCCTCCCGAACGGGCGTCCGCGAAATGCCGAACTCCTCCGCGAGGCCGGCGACCGAGTAGAGCTCGCCGGCGGAGAGCCGGCCTTCGCGGATCGCCCGCCTGATGCTCTCCGCGGCTCGCTGCGACAGCCTGTTCGTGTCAGATGACAAGCGTTCGAGCGCCATGCGCGTGCCCTTCGCCGTGTGCAAGAACGTCGAGGTTTGGACCCGTCAGCCATAGTAGCATGCCACATATGACATGCAGCACCGAAGGGCACGACGCTTCGCTCGCGACGGCGTTGCGCCGGATCGTGGGGTCTGCCCACGTCCTCGAGGATGCAAGCGTCGTCACGCGGTTCGAGCAGGATTGGACCGGACGGTTTCGCGGCCGGGCCTGCGTCGTCGTGCGACCGGCGGACACCGACGAGGTCGCTCGTGTGCTGCAGGCCTGCCACGCCGCCAGGGTCGCCGTCGTCCCGCAGGGCGGCAACACCGGCTTGGTAGGAGGCGGGGTGCCGCGCGACGGCGAGGTCGTCCTGAGCCTGACCAGACTCAGCGACCTGAGGCCGATCGATCCTGCGACTCGGCATGTCGAGGTCGGCGCGGGCGTGACACTCCGGGCGCTGCAGGAACACGCGCGTGAGGCAGGCCTCGACGCCGGCGTCGACTTCGCCGCCCGCGACAGCGCCACGGTCGGTGGGCTGGTCGCATGCGACGCAGGAGGCTTGCGCGCACTGCGCTACGGGACCGCCCGGGCGCGGGTCGCCGGCCTGGAGGTCGCACTCGCAGACGGCTCGGTCATCGAGCTGCGGCCGTCCGTGCTCAAGGACAACGCCGGCTACGCGCTCCCCGCGCTGATGATCGGCTCCGAGGGAACCCTCGGCGTGATCACCCGAGTGCGCTGGCAGCTCGTGCCTCTGATGGGAGCCAGGGTCACGGCACTCCTGCCGCTGGTCTCGATGGAGACCGCCGTGCGCTTGCTGGCCACGCTGAGGCCGCTCCTGCCCTCGCTCGAAGCAGCCGAGTTCACGGTCGACGCGGCGATGCGATGCGTCCTGCGATACCTCGACGTGCCCGCACCCTTCCCGGAGCCCGCGCCCGTGTATCTCCTGCTCGAATGCGCGGCGAAGCAGGACCCCACCGATGAGTTCCTCGACGCCCTCCAGGAGGCCGGCGTCGAGGATGCCCTCATCGCGACCGACACCGCCGATCGACTCCGGCTCTGGCGCTTGCGCGAGTCGCAGTCGGATGCGGTCTCCTCGCTCGGCACGCCGAAGAAGTTCGACGTCGGCGTGCCGCTCGAACGGCTTGCGGAGTTCATCGACCGCCTGCCCGCCGCGGTGCGTCGCGTCGATCCGGGCGCGACGACCGTCCTCTTCGGACACCTCGGCGACGGCAACGTGCACGTCAACGTGGTTGCCGGGGGCGCCGACTACGAGGAGCTGGGTGCCGTGATCTTCGGCCTGACGGCCGCGTGCGGCGGGACGATCAGCGCTGAGCACGGGATCGGCGTCGAGAAGGCGCCGTGGCTGCACCTGCTCTGCAGCTCCGCCGAGCTCGACGCCATGATCCGGCTGAAGCAGGCGCTCGACCCCGACGGCGTCCTCAATCCGGGAGTCGCGATCCCGGACGTCGCCGCCGTCGAGGCAGGCCGGGGAGGCACGCGCTGAGCCGAGTCAGGTCGCCTCGGGCACAGGTCCGTGGGCGATCGCGGGAACACGGCGATGCCAGGCGTCCACGGCTTCATATGCGGCGGCGATACGGAAGAGGGTCCTCTCCCCCAGCGGCCGGCCCCACAACTCGACTCCCCCGCGCGGCAGCCCGAGGTCGGTGAACCCGCACGGCACATTGATCGCGGGCATCCCGGTCAGGTTCACCGTGCTCGGCCGCATCGGGAACGTGAACGGGACCGCCGTGAACGGGGCCTGCTCGATCGCCTCCACAGACGCGGCAGGACCCCACCCGGGTCCCAGCAGCGCATCGAGCTGGTGTCGCTGGAAGGTCTCGCGCACGGATTGCGTGATCAAGGCCCGCGCGCGGCGGGCCTCGCCGTACTGCACGGCCGAGATGAGCGCGCCTGCCTGGAGGATGACTCGAGTCACCTGGTGGAGGTCGTGGGCGTCGCGGCGGATCCTCGGCAGGTGGTACGCGCTCGCTTCGACCGCCTTGATCGTCACGAGGCTCGCCTCGGCGAGCTCCAGCTGCGGGATCTCGACCTCGACGATCGTCGCTCCGAGCTCCTCGAGCGTCCTCGCGACCCGCTCAGCGGCATCGCGGGCAACCGGATCGAGATCCGGCTCGGGCAGATGGGTGCGCTCGATTCCGATCCGCAGCCCGTCGAGCCCGATCTGAGGCTCGAGATCGAGAATCGGCGGCTCGACGTCGAGGCTGTGGGGATCACGCGAATCGAAGCCCGCGATGACCGACAGCACGGCGGCGCAGTCTTCGACGGTCCGCGTGATCGGACCGACGTGGTCGAGCGAGCGGCTCATCGGGATCACACCCCCCGTGCCGACCAGTCCGAAGGTGGGCTTCAGACCGACGACGCCGTTGACACCGGCGGGTGCTCGTATGGAGCCGGCGGTGTCTGTCCCGATGGTCGCGAATGCCGAGCGAGCCGCCACCGCCACCGCGGACCCGGCGCTGGAGCCCTCCGGCGACCTATCCAGGTCCCATGGGTTGCGCGTTGGGCGGATCGTCGGCCCGAAGGCGAACTCGCTGGTGACCGTCTTGCCGACGAGCACCGCCCCGCCTGCGTGCAGCCGCTCGACCACCGTGGCGTCGACGGATGGGACGAAGCCCCTGAGAACGGCCGAGCCCGCCTCGGTCGGTACGCCGCGCACATGGCACAGGTCCTTGACGCCAACGGGGATGCCGTGCAGCGGACCGCGTGGGATCCCCCGACCGATCTCCTCGTCCGCAGCGCGCGCCGACGCCAGCGCCTCCTCCACCATCAGCGTCGCGTACGCGTGCAAGTGGCCGTCGCTGCGCTCGATGTGCCGGATCGTCGCCTCCGCGAGCTCGACGGCGGAGACCTCGCGGGCCAGGAGCGACCGCCGTGCCTCCGCGATCGTCAGGTCGAGGATCTCGCTCACCAGCCCAGCCGAGGGTCGATGGTGAGCGGCGGATCGGCGTCGCCGAGGTCGGCGCCTCGCAGCTGCGCGACGACCTCCTCGTAGCGCCGCATGGTCAGCGTCAGCAGGTTCAGGTCTTCCGCCGGGACGGGGATGCCCGCAACACGCGCCGCGGCGGCGACCGTATCGGCGTCGACCTGCTCCGGACGCATCGCGGATCTTCGGGCCCTAGCCAGCCGGCCGGACAGCGGCCCGCCCTGCCGCGGCTCGGAGAACCTCGCGGATGTACATCGGCGTGACCGGCGCGCGGTCGATCGAGACGCCGAACGGACTCAGCGCATCCGCGATCGCGTTGACGATCGCGGCGGGTGTGGAGATGGTTCCGGCCTCTCCGACTCCCTTGACGCCGCCGACGGTGACCGCGGAGGGCGTCTCGATGCTGTGGAGGCCCATCATCGGCACCTCGGCTGTCGTCGGATAGAGGTAGTGCAGCAGGCTTCCCGAGACGAACTCGCCCGTGTCGTCGTAGACGAGGTCTTCCAACAGCGCGATCCCGATGCCCATCGCCACGGCGCCGGCGACCTGTCCCTTGACGATCATCGGGTTGAGCACCACGCCGCAGTCCTCGACGGCGACGATCTGCTCCAGCGTGATCTCTCCCGTCTCGATGTCGACCTCGACGATCGCCGCGGCGCAGCCGTTGGCATACGTCTCCGGAGGGTCGTAGCCGGAGGTCGCCGTCAGTCCGTTCCTCTCGACCGCCTCGGTCCGCGCATCGCCGCCGAAGTAGGCGAAGTTGGCAACGTCGGCAATCGCCACTCCCTTCGACGGTGCGCCCTTCACGAGGGCCTGGCCATCGCGGAGCTCGAGGTCGTCCGGACTGGCCTCGAGCATCTCGGCGGCAAGCTCGAGCAGGCGTCCGCGCACCTCGCCGGCGGCGGCCATGATGGAGCCCGTGCCCACGACGGCGCTGCGGCTGGAATGGGTTCCCATGCCGAACGCGGCGCTGTCGGTGTCTCCGTAGTGGACGCGTATCAGCTCGAACGGCACGCCGAGCTCGTCGGCCGCGATCTGCGCGAACGTCGTCGCGTGGCCTTGGCCGTGCGAGTGCAACCCCGTGGTGACGGTCACCGACCCGTCCGGATCCATCGTGACGCTGGCCGAGTCGAAGAAGTTCACCGGCTGACCGTTGGCGTGGCCGGACCGGGTCCCCCACCCGGTCGGTTCGACGAACGGGCTGAAGCCGACGCCCACGTAGCGGCCTTGGGTTCGCAGCGCCCTCTGGCGCTCCCGAAACGTGGCGTAGCCGATTTCATCCCGGGCAAGCTCCAGCGACTTGATGTAGCTGCCTCCGTCGTAGGTCTGGCCGAAGGCGGCACGGCGGGGCTCGGGTCCGATCATGTTGCGCAGGCGCAGCTCGACCGGGTCCATCGCCAGGGCCCGTGCGATGTCGTCGATCGCCGTCTCTCGCAGGAGCTGTCCGGGCTCCCAACCGACGCCGCGGATCGCACCGATATGGCACTTGTTCGTGAAGGGGTTGTCGATCGTGAACGAGGCGTCGTCGATCGCGTAGACGCTGGGCAGCATCGTCGCGGCCGTGATGGAATCGCACAGCGGCGTGGATGACTTAGACGAGTACGCGCCCGCATCGGTGATCAGGTGCACGCGGAATGCCCTGAAGGTGCCGTCGGCATCGACAGCGATGTCCATCGTGCATTCCATGCCCTTGGAATGCACCGACGTGGCGAGGTTCTCCCACCGGTCCTCGACCCACTTGACGGGGCGTCCAAGCCGGCGAGCCAGCTCCGGCACGACGATGTCCTCTGGGAAGACGGTCACGGTGAGGCCGAACGCACCGCCGACGTCGGGGACTCGGATCGTGACCCGGCCCACTGACACGCCGAGCGACTCGGCAACGACCCCCCGCAACGAGTGCGGCATCTGCGAGGACGGATAGATGGTGAACCGACCGCCGCCCTCCTGGCTGTACTCAGCCACCACGCCGCGCAGCCCGACCGGCGCACCGGTGGAGCGCCCGTGGCTGAAGCGCTTGGTGAAGACGTGATCGGCGTCGGCGAAGGCCCGCGCCGGATCACCTGCGGAGCCGACGATGTGCGCGCAGTTGTTCGTGCCCAGCGACTCGTGCAGCAGCGGCGCGCCCGGCTCGAGCGCCTGCTTGGGATCCACCACCACCGGCAGCGATTCCCACGTGACGTCTACGAGGTCGCGGCCGTCCTCGGCGACGTACGGGCACGTCGCGACGACGACGGCGACGGCCTCGCCGACGAACCGGACCTTGTCGACCGGCAGCGGCATGCGCGGCGGGGCGAGCAGCTCCTCGCGCGCGATGCCGTCGGACACCAGCGGCCGCAGGTTCGCGAGGTCCTCTCCCGTGTACACCGCCACGACACCGTCGAGCGCGAGCGCTCGCGACGCATCGATCGACGCGATGCGCGCGTGCGCGTGCGGGCTGCGCACGAACGAGGCATGCACCATCCCTGGAAGGCTCAGATCGTCGACGAATCGGGCCTTGCCCATCAACAGCCGGGGATCTTCGACGCGCTTGATCGACTGCCCGACGTACCGACCGGCCGGTGCGACTGAGGTGTCAATCGCCATCCGCGGCCTCCCGGCGCAGCTCGGCCGCCTTCTGCACAGCCGCCACGATGCCCTGGTAACCGGTGCAGCGGCACACGTTGCCGGACATGTGCTCGCGGATCTCGTCGACCGAAGGCTCGGGATGCTCGTCGAGGAACGCGTCGGCGCTGATGAGGAAGCCGGGTGTGCAGAAGCCGCACTGGAGCCCGTGCTCGGAACGGAACGCCTCCTGAATCGGGGCCAGCCGGCCGTCCACCGCCAGCCCCTCGACCGTCTCGACGCAAGAGCCGGCGACCTGGACCGCGAAGGTCAGGCACGACCGTGCAGGCTCGCCGTCCAGCAGCACCGTGCACGCGCCGCACACGCCCTGCTCGCAGCCGACGTGCGTACCCGTGAGCCCGAGCGTATGACGGAGGAAATCGCTCAGCAGCAGGCGCGGCTCGGCGATGCCGGAGCGCGTTTCGCCGTTGACCTTCAGCTGGACCAGCGTCGGGCCCTCTCGCTTCTCGATCGACATCCTCAGCCCCCCAACAACGATGCGGCCTGTCGTATGGCACGCCGGACAAGCGCGACGCTGGCTTCGCGCCGATAGATGCCAGGCACATGAACGTCGGACGTGTAGTCGACGCCCTCGGCTGCCAGCTCGGCGACCTCGCGGACGATCCCTCCGTCGTCGAGACGTCGCCCCACGAGCGCCTCCTCGGCGCCCTCCGCGCGGACGGGCCGATCGGTCACGCCGAACAACACCACTCGTGCCGACTGCACCACGCCCGCCGCGTCCGTCGTGGCCGTGACGACGGCGCCGGCCAGAGCGAAGTCGCCCCGGCGTCGCGCGACCTCCGTGAAGCCCCAGACCGACGGCGCGCGAGGAGGCAGCCGCACCTCCGCCAGGAGCTCGTCGACGTCGAGATCGGTCGTGTAGTAGGTGATGAAGAAGTCGTCCGCCGCCACCACTCGCTCCCCGTCCGGCCCACGGATCACCATCTCGGCGTCCAGCGCAAGCATCAGCGCGGGCAGCTCGGCAGCCGGATCGGCGTGGGCGACACTGCCACCGAACGTCCCGCGTGCTCGATTCGCGGCATGGCCGACGTTATGCAGCGCCGCGCGGATCACCGGGAACTCGACGGCGAGACCGGGATCGGCCAGGACGTCCTTCTGGCGCGTGGTCGCTCCGATCGCGGTCCTGCCGTTCCGGCGGATGCCCGAGAGCTCGGCGATCCGCGTGATGTCGACCAGCGCGCTCGGCCGCGCCAGGCGCATGTTCATCATCGGGACGAGGCTCTGCCCGCCGGCCAGGGCCTTCCCGTCGGCACCGTACTCGCGCAGCGCGTCGACGGCCTCGTCCAGGCCGTCGGGCGCCACGTAGACGAACGAGGCGGGCTTCATGCTGCATGTCCTCCAGCGCCGGAAAGCACACGGTTCATCGCGCCATCATCCAACAGGGATGCGGGGGACTCCATCGCGCGTAGACTACTGGTATGCGTATACACAGGAGCCGTGGAGCGGCGATCCTCGTCCCGGCGGACGCACGGTTCGGGAGTCGCCGCGCATGACCGATTCGATCGGAGTAGCGCTGAAGCGCGATCGCATCGTGGACATCACAACGACCGGGCGACGGAGCGGCAAGGCGCGGCGCATCGAGATCTGGATGTTCCATGTCGACGGCGAGCTCTACATCACCGGTCGGCCGGGCAGGCGCGGCTGGTACGCGAACGTGCTCGCCGATCCGCGGCTGATGCTGCACCTCAAGAAGACGGTTCAAGCCGATCTTCCGGCCCGCGCGCTTCCCGTGACGAACCCCGTCGCCCGCCGGGATGTGTTCGCCGCGATCCAACAGCACTTCCCAGTGAGCGTCGAGGATATGGTCGCGGCCAGCCCGCTCGTCGCGATCGAGCTCGATTGAACCGTCACGCCGTCGCGGTCCTTTCGCGTGCTACGCGATGAGGCGGTCGCGCCAGGCGATCAGGTCCCGCAGTTCTGACAGATCGTAGTCCGGCCCGGTGGCAGACGTGGTCAGCTCGGTAACGCCGGCAGCGACGAGCTCCTCGGCTTGCTCGAGCACCGGGCCGGACGATCGCTCCCATGCGTGCTCGATCGTCGCCGGGTCGCGGCCGACCGCCCGGCAGTGCTGGGCAAGCACGGCGGACTTGTGCCGGTAGACGTCGATGTCGCCGTAGCCGTGCCAGACGTCGGCGTGCTGCGCCACGAGACGCAGCGTGACCTTCTCGCCTCCGCCGCCGATCAGCAAGGGCATGTCTCCGACGGGCCGCGGGTTGAGCTTCGCGAGTCGCTCCCGGATGATCGGCAGGTCGCGGCGAAGCGCACGCAGGCGATCCGGCGCGGTACCGAATTCATATCCGTACTCGCTGTAGTCCCGCTCCGCCCAGCCGGCGCCGATGCCAAGCACTACGCGGCCGCCCGAGATGTGGTCGATCGTGCGGTGCGCATCGGCCAGAAGGTTCGGGTTGCGGTAGGAGTTGCAGATCACCAGGACGCCGATTCGCGCGCGGGAGGTCACCTCCGCGAGCGAGGCCAGTGAGGCAAGCGCCTCGAAGTGCAAGCCCTCCGGGTCGCCGCTCAGCGGATAGAAGTGGTCCCATGTGTAGATCGTGTCCGCGCCGAGCGTCTCCGCCTCTTGCCAGCACCGCCGCATGGCGTCGAAGTCCCCGTGCTGCGGCTGTACCTGTATACCTATGCGAATGGCCATGCGTCCAGGCTAGCCCGCGGACGTCAGGAGGCGGGCTCCTCCATGGACGCCTGTGCGCTGAGGCGATACGGTTGACAGCAGACGTATGCATCTGGGAGGTCGAAGGGTCAGCGCCGCCGGGCCTCCCGTGGCGGGGCAGCCGGTGGTCTTCGGCAGGCTCAGCTCACAGCAGAGGACACGTATGGAATTCACCAACGAGATATGGCTGGCACGACCGACGGACGCCGTCTTCGCCGCGCTGACGGATGTCGAGCGCGTCGCGGCGTGCTTGCCCGGCGCACGGGTCGAGGGCCGCGACGGGAACGCGTATCGCGGCGCCATGCGCATCAAGGTCGGCCCGATCGTGGCCGACTACCACGGGTCGCTGTCGTTCGACGAGCTCGACCCCGGCGCCCGGCGAGCGGTGCTGCTCGCGTCGGGCGAGGAATCGGCCGGGCAAGGCTCGGCCGAAGCACGGATCGTCAGCTCGGTCGTGGAGGACGGTGACGGTGCGCGGGTCGTCGTCGAGACCGATCTGCAGGTACGGGGGCGCGTGGCGCAGTTCGGCAGCGGGGCGATGGAGAAGATCGCCAAGCGGATGTTCGCCGACTTCGCCAAGAACCTGGAGGCCTTGATGGCCGGCGACGAGGAGCCGCAGCCGCAGGGCGGCACACGTCCGGTATCGCCCAGCGAGACCGAAGCGCCGGTCCGCCCGCTCGCACGCGTCGGTCAGGACCAGCGGGAGGACTCGCTGGACGTCGTTGGCCTGCTTGGCCAAGGGCTGTGCGCCTGGCTGCGACGCTCTGGTGTGCCGATCCTGATCGCGCTGGTCCTCGGCTACCTGCTCGGTGAGCGACGCCGCATGTCGTCGTAGTCGTCCGATCCGCGCCGTGGCGGGCCTCATGCTCGGCCCACGCCGTCCGCCCCAAGTCGTCGAGGCGGATCCCGCGCTGGGCCCGTGAGGCGCGACGCCCGAGACCGCCCGCGGGGAGAGAGCATGAATGTGCGCAACTACATGCCGGGCGGTTCCACGAGCCCCTCGGCGAGCTACGTGTGCGCATCGTCGATCCGGCCGCAGGCCCGTCGATCGTCGAGGCGGGAGACAGCGCGGGCGCAACGGCGGCGAACCCACCCGCGTCGCCGCCCAGGAGCCGACTGCGGCGACGACTGCCTTCGGTTCTTCGCAGGAGCGGCGCGCGTCATGGGCCGTGAGCATGGCGTGATCCGGGCCGCCGACTACTGATCGGCGGGGGGCGGCGGGCGCGGTGATCGCCCGGCGCTTCGCTGACCGCGAAGCCGAGGTGATCCTCATCGAAGCCGGCCCACGGGCGAGCACGGCCGCGTCACAACGCTCGCGCGGGGGCCTGACATGTGGCACACCGAGCTCGACTGGGACTGCAGCACCAGGACGACGCGAGGGAACGTACTGGTGGTCTACACGCCGGCTCGCGTGCTGGCGGCTGCAGTCGCACAACGCCTGCATCGCGTTCAGGACTCCCGACTGGAACCTGGACGCGTGGGAGCCCTCGGCGCGCAGGGTGGGGCGCCGCCGCACCGGACCGTCTCTCCGGCAGACGATCCCTTCTCCGTCGTCGACCCTCAGCTGCGAGTGCGTGGCGTCGAGCGGCTGCGGGTTGCCGACGCCTCGATCTTCCCCGCGATCCCGACCGTCAATCCGTGCATGACCGTCATGATGGTCGGTGAGCGCTGCAGCGCTGAGCTGCTGGGCGAGGCGAACGCGATCGAGGTCTCAGGCCCTGGCTGGCGTGCACGGCTACCACGAGCTCGTGCCCGAGGCCACTCGCCGCCAGCCGTGATGCGCTTCGACGACGCCGCCAGGGATCACGGATCCCCGGCACACGTCGCCGTTGTGCACGACGCGTGACGCGACCCTTTCGCTCGAGCCGCGCATCACGTCACGTGTAGGGCGGCTCAGCTCGCCTCGACCGGCTTGCCGTTGCGCAACGGCGGGACCAGCGCATCGTTCTCGCTCACACCCCACCGCGACAGGAGCTTCTGCCACGCACCCTCATCGATCAACTCGTTGATCGTCCTGAGCAGCGTGTCCTGGAGCGGCCGATCGTCTTGGGGCAGAATCCAGCCGGTGAGGCCGCCCTGGGGGTTCGGGAACGATCCGGGGAGCGCCTCGAAGTCGTCGTTCTGCTTGAGGAAGAAGTCAGCGTTCGCGGCCGGGAACAGGCCGAAGCCGGCCCTCTCCGTCCTGATCGCCAGGTATTCCTGGGTGCCCACATCGAACGCCAGCTTCTTGATGGGCGGGTCGCCCGCCTGGACGCACTTGTCGTTCAGGATGTCGAGCGTCTGCTCCTCGGCGCTGCTCGTCACCGTCGCGGCCGTCTCGCCGCACAGTCCCGTCAGATCGAGGTTGGCAGGGTCGTCGCCCAGATCGATGCCCGCGGAGTTGCCCTTGTGGGTGACAACGCGATACGTCGTCTTGTAGAGATCGATGAAGTCCACCTGCTTGCGCCGCTCGGCCGTGTCGGACATCGCCATGACCATCATGTCGGTGCGGCCGTTCGCGATGCCAGGAATTCCTGTGTCGAACTTGCCGATGTGGTACTCGATGTCGACCTCGAGCTTCTCGCCAATCGCGTTGAGGAGGTCGGTCTCGAGCCCGAGCACCGTCTTGCCATCCTTGTCCAGGTATGAGAACGGCGGGTAGTCGGCAGACGTGAAGATGTCGAGGGTGCCGTCTTCCAGGCTCTCCGGGACCTCTTTCGGCGCGGCCGACGCCGCGGTGGTGCTGTTCGTCCCCGCAGACGTCGAATCGTCGTCGGACGAGCCGCCGCACGCTGACATCGTCAGCAGACCAACGAGCAGAGCTCCGACCAGGAGCCTACGCACATTGCCCATGCAAACCCTCCACAAGCGCATCGTGTTGCCGAGGTGTCGATCGGCGCCTATGTGCCAAGTGCCCATCCGACAGGAGAGGCACGGCGCCGTGAACCGTAGTGCATAGGTATACACCATTGGCCCCCATTGCCACAACGCCGGCGGTTCGCGCGATCACGGCCGCCTCCAGGCCGCTCAGACGCGTGTCGTGTCCCGAAGGTGATCTCGGAGCGTCCGGCCGTGGTACTCCGTGCGGAAGAGGCCACGCGACTGAAGCTCGGGAACGAGCCGGTCGCAGATGGCGGCCAGCCCGTCGGGCATGAGCGCCGCTGAGAGGATGAACCCATCGCATGCTCGCGCGCGAAACCATCGCTCCATCTCGTCGGCGACCTGTTCGACCGTCCCGACGGCGAGCGCATAGCCGCCGGCGTGCAGCACTTCGTGCATGAGCCGCCGCACGCTCAACCGTCGCCCGACCGCGGCTTCGTAGAAGTTGGCGTAACGGCTGCTGCTGCCTTCGAAGAAGAGCGTCCGGTGGCCGTCCGCGACCTGATCCGGCGGCGGCAGGCGGTCCGCCGGAATCCCGTCGTCGAGGCCGATGTCGTCGAGCTTGACTCCTCCCAAGGCGCGGCTCAGCCGCTCGTACGCCCCACCGACGTCGCTCAGGTCGAAGAGGCTCCGATGCAGGCGCTGCGCCTCTGCCTCCGTCTCACCGACCAGCACGGTCAGCCCCGGAAGTATCCGTATCCGCTTCGGATCGCGCCCGCAGCCGCGGATCTGCGCCTTCATCGAGGCGTAGAACGCCTGTGCCGCAGCGAGATCGCCCCGGACGGTGAAGATCGCCTCCGCGGTTCGTGCCGCGAACGCCTGCCCCGGGCCGGACTGCCCCGCCTGCATCAACACGGGGCGGGTTTGCGGCGAACGCGGAACGTTGAGCGGTCCCCTGACGGAGAAGCGCCGTCCGACGTGGTCCACCCGGCGGATCTTCGTCGTGTCGGCCCAGATGCCGGCGGCACGGTCGTCGATCACAGAATCCGGCGCCCAAGCCTCCCACAGCGCCGTCACCACCTCCAGATACTCCTCCGCCCTGGCGTAGCGCTCCGCGGCGGGCGGAAGCGAGCCCATGGAGAAGTTCTCCTCGCCGACCCGCGACGTCACGATGTTCCACCCGGCGCGGCCACGACTGAGAGCATCGATCGACGAGAGCTGCCGAGCGACGCGATACGGCTCGGTGAACGTGGTGGAGGCGGTTGCCACGAGTCCGATCCGCTGCGTCGCGTCGACAAGCGCTGCAGCCGTCGTGATCGGGTCATAGCCGGACGGGTCGGGCCCCATGGCGTTGTCGTCGAAGCTCAGGCGGTCTCCGAACACCACAGCGTCAAGACATGCTCCCTCCGCTCGCATGGCGGCTGCTTTGGGCAACTCGAGGCCGTACAGCTTCTCGGCACCGCTCCCCGCGCGTCGCCACGCGCCCTCGACGCCGACGGGAAGATGAAACAGCGCCAGCGTCATGGTCTCGTCGTGCGCGGTCATGCTGAGTTCGCGTGGAGGTCGGGCTCCACTCGCCGAAGGCTGTCGCCCCAATGGGTCGCTTGCATAGGTATGCGGGCGATGCCGGGCATCGACGCCAACCTGTGCGTCGCGTGCAACGTCAGCTGCTCACGACCGCGCGGGCAGCGCCGCCAGAGGTTCGCGCGCTCGTCCCCGGAGCGTCTCGCGCAGCGTGGTTCCGGGGTACTCGGTGCGGAACAGACCGCGCTTCTGCAACACCGGTACGACCAGCCGCGCGAAGCTTTCCAGGGACCCGGGCATCACGGTCCCGCCGAGCATGAAACCGTCGGCGGCTTCGGCCTCGAACATCTCTTGAAGCTGATCGGCCACCTGCTCGGGATCGCCGACGATCCTCGGAGTGCCGCGCAGGCAGAACTCTCGCGACGCCTCACGGATGGTGAGGGGCCGGCCCACGTCGCGCTGGATCGCCTCGAGGCGCTGCAGGTAGCTGGTCGACCCCTCATGGGTGCCCTGCAGGCTCTCGAGCCGGGCGTCTGGTGGCAGCGCCCTCAGGTTCGCTCCCGTGGACGACGAGGTCCACTCGATCGCGACGTCGTCGTCGAGCAGCTCGTCCGCGTAGGCCTGCTTGTCACGCGCGATCTGCTCGGTCTCCGCCACCGTCACGTCGATGCCCGCGATGATCTTGCAGTCCTCGGGCGCGCGGCCTGCCTCCACGACGCGGCGCTTCACGTCGCTGTAGTAGCTCTGCATCTCGTGCACCGAGTGCGACAGGGTGAAGATCACCTCGCCGAGTCGCGCCGCGAACTGGCGCCCGCGCTCCGACGCACCCGCCTGCATGATCACCGGGCCGCCCTGCGGGCTTGCCGGGACGGTGAGCGGCCCCTCCGTGCTCACGTGCTTGCCGTGGTACTCGAACGGCCTGAGGCGCGATGGATCGATGAACTGCCCGCCCTCCTTGTCGAGGACGAGCGCATCAGCCGGGAAGCTCTCCCACAGCCGGACGCAGGCCTCCACCACCTCCTCGGCGCGGTCATAGCGCTCGGCCCGGCCCGGCATCTTCTCCATACCGAACCGCCGGGCCTCGGCGTCGAACGTCGACGTGACCACGTTCCACGCGAATCGTCCGCCGCTGAGGTAGTCGACCGTGCCGAGCGTGCGGGCGATCCCGAAGGGCTCGTAGAAGGTGGTCGAGTACGTCACCCCCACGCCCAGGTGCGTGGTCGCACGCAACACGTTGACCGCCAGCGGGAGCGGGTCGAGCATGTAGTTCAGGCCCCCGCGCTCGACGCTCGCATCGCCGTACCACACGAACGCATCGGCGAAGAAGGCCGCATCGAATCGCGCATCCTCGAGCGTTCGCGCCAGTCCCTCCCACATCGGCGACTCGAGGATCCGGCTGTCCGTCGCAGGGTGACGCCAGCCTCCGGACTCATCCCACGTGCCCGAGGCAAGGAACCCAATCAAGTGCATCTGACGTGTCATCAACTTCTCCGGCTTCGGTCTGCGCAACAAATCGACTGCGAGGCCCGCGTCGCTAGGAGACCCAGAGCTTCTCGAAGGCACCCATGTTGAACGGCTGCCCGGTCCAGAAGTCCTGCGCGAAGGGCCGCTTCAGGAACTCGGACCCGAGGAAGTCGGTCGAGGTGATCTTCCGCAGGTTGACGGTGACACCGGCGGCACGAGCCTGCTCGGCGAAGACCTGTGCCATGTTGACGGTTCGCTGGGCGAAGCCGCTCGTCACCAGCTTGACCGTCAGTCTCCCGCGACCAGCCAGCCTCAGTCCCTTCGCTCACGGGGCCGCACGAGGCTGGGCGTCGGTGGTCGAGCGGTGTGCCCCACATGAAGGAGTTCTAGCACGCTTGGCATGCGCATGCACAAACCGCCTCACGGCCGCCGATCCGGCGCCCGCGGCGGCGCCTGCGGAGGCCGCCGAGGTCCGCCGAGGACGTCTCAGCCGAACGGCTGAGCTTCGAGTGCCGCGCGGGCCGATCGCCGGAATCGGACCCGCGAGAGCGCCATGCTCGCGGCGGCGAGCAGGAACAGCGCGATCGTGCCCAGCAGGAGGATCACCGCGACGGCGTCGACGCCGGGCGTGAACCCATTGCGGGCCTCGCTCAGCATCCACACGGGCAGCGTCGAGTTCGCCCCGATGGTGAACGAGGTCACGAGGATCTCGTCGAGGGAGAACGCGGCGACCATGAACGCCACGGCGATGATCGACGGCAGAATCAGCGGCAGCGTGACCGTACGCTGCTGCCGAGCGGGCGTCGCGCCCAGGTCACGCGCCGCCTCCTTGACGTGCGGGTCGATGCTCGCGAGGCGCAGCGCCAGGACGATGCCGACGAACGGCGCCGACAAGAGCACCTGCGCAGCGATGGTCGTCACCATGCCCAGGGGCATGTTGAACAGGGCGGTCGAGGCGTAGTAGCTCACGCCGATGACCGTACGCGGGATGACGATTGGTCCCGCGACGGCGATCGGCAGCAAGACGAAGAGGACGCCGCGGCGAACGCGGCCGGCGATCGCGAACGCGAGAGCGATGCCGAATGCGAGTGACCCGACGACGTCGAATGCCATCAGCGTGATGCTCGTCGTCAGCGCATCCCGGAAGCCCGCCGTGCTCACGATGGAGCCGTACCAGCTCGTCGTCAGGCCTGTGATCGGAAGCCCAACGATCGGCGCGGTGTTCAACGAGAACACGATGATCGCGACGATCGGGACCAGCAGGAACGCGAGGACCGGAGCGACGGCGATCCTCGAGACCGACCACCGAAACAGCCGGCGCGGGCCGTTGTGCCTGCCGGCGGCGCGGCGCCGAAGCGAGAAGGCTCCCATGTCAGCGGCGAACCGGCGTACGACCTTCAGCGCCAGCCACAGCACGCCGAGTGTGACGCCCATCGCGATGATCAGTGCGAAGGCCATCGCCGATCCGCGCGGAAGGTTGCCTTCTGTCAGGAACGTGGCGGAGACGTTCGACGCGATCACGGTGCCCTTCGAACCACCGACGAACGACGGGGTGATGTAGTCCGCTGTCGTGACGATGAACATGAGCGCGAACGTCGTCTTCAGGCCGGCCGCTGCCTGCGGAACGGTGACTCGAAACAGCGTGTTCCAGCGCCCCGCGCCCAAGTCACGCGACGCCTGCGTGGTTGCCGGGTCGATGTCCTGAAGAGCGCCGAAGAGGATCAGCGCGCCGACCGGCAGCCACACGTAGATGAGCGTGAGGACGATCGCGGGATAGCCGAATCCCAGCGCCGCGACGGGGCCCGACGCGATGCCCGACGACATCAACACATGGTTGATGAAGCCACCGTCTCCCAAGAGCGATTGAGCGGCAAGGACGCGTCCCAGGAAGGAGGCGAGCGACGCGGCGATGACCAGCGCGAACAACACGTTCTTGAGTCGCGGCAAGCGAAGCACCAGACCATGACACAGGGTGAAGGCGGTGATGGTGATCAGGCTCGCCGACACCACCCCGACCGCCAGCGAGCGGACGAGCACCTTCCAGAACCCCGAGTCGCTGACGAGCTCCCGGTACGTCGTCAACGAGAACTGCCGCTCGACCGTCAGGAAGCCCGCCTCCCAGAAGGAGTACAACACCAGCACGCCCATCGGAATCACGAGCAGGATCGTGACGAACACGACATAGGGCAGGCCCAGTAGGTTCGCGGGCCTGCGAGCCCATCCGCGAGGCGGACTCGGTGCGACTGCTCTCACGCCTCGACAGCCTGATCGACGGGGCCGGCGATGGTGCTCAGCGGGTCCAAGGCGTCGACGGCGGCAGACTCGTCGTCGGGCACCAGCGCGCCGCTTCCTGCATGGACGACGAAGCGGACGCTGTCGCCCCGAGACAACACGGCGCGGGAATCGCGATCGCGCACGTCCATGACGACGCCGGATCCGAGTTGGACGTCGTAGCGTGTAGCAGCACCGAGGAAGATGACGTCCACGACCTTCCCTTCGAACCCGTTGGCGTCATCCGCTTGGGAGAGCCGAATCTGGAGGTCCTCGGGCCTCAGCACGGCGGTCATCTGCTCGCGCGGCCGCGGCGCGTGCTCGGCGAAGCAGGGCAACACGGCACGCCCGCCCCCATCGAACTCCACCTCCCAGCCGGACCCGCGCCGCGCGAGGACCTGGCAGGCAAGAAGGTTCGCATTGCCGATGAAGTCCGCGACGTACCGAGAGCGGGGACGGAGATAGAGATCACGCGGGGTGCCAAGCTGAGCGATCGCACCGTGTCGCATCACGCAGATGCGATCAGACAGGCTCATCGCCTCCTCTTGGTCGTGGGTCACGTAGACGAACGTGGTGCCCAGCCGGTGCTGGATCGCTCGCAGCTCCTGCTGGAGCGCCTGCCGCAACTTGAGGTCCAGCGCCCCAAGAGGCTCATCGAGCAGCAGCACGGAGGGTTCGTTCACCAGCGCGCGCGCCAAGGCGACGCGCTGACGCTGACCGCCCGAGAGCGTCGGAGGTCGACGGTCGCCCGCCGAGCGCATGTCGACGAGCCGCAGCGCCTCCGCGACGCGTCGGCGCGCCTCTGCCTTGCCGACGCCCGAGACCTTGAGCCCGTAGGCGACGTTGTCGGCCACCGTCATGTGCGGGAACAGGGCATAGCTCTGGAACACCGTGTTGAACGGGCGTCGCTCGGGAGGTCGGTTCTGCAGGTCGACCCCTTCCGATTCGATCGCGCCGCTGGTCAGCGTCTCGAAGCCGCCGATCAGACGGAGCAACGTCGACTTGCCACATCCTGACGGACCTAGGATCGTGAAGAACTCGTGCGGCATCACATCGAGCTCGATGGACTCCAGCGCCACCACGTCCCCGTAGCGCTTGTGCACGTCGCGCAGGCGCAGAATCGGCGTTTGCGCGACTTGGGCCGACGACGCTTCGGAAGCGCCTTCTGGCACTACAGCGACGCCTTGAAGTCCTGAAACACTTGGGACCATTCGGCGAAGCCGACCTTCCCGTCGGAGCCCTCGGGCGGGATGGCACCGACGATCGGAGCGTTCTTCACCGCCTCTTCCAACGAACCGAATTCCTTGGTGGCTGCCGACTCGCCAGCGCCGGTGACGACGGGATGCGAGTAGGTCTTGTCGCCCATCGCGGTCTGAACCGGATCGGTCAGGACGTGGTCGATCAACGCGTAGGCGCCGTCGGGGTTCTTGGCACCCTTGACCATCGCGAAGATGTCAAGCCCGCCGTAGGAGCCGAAGTACGCCCAATCGGCGTCGATCCCCGCCTTGCGCGCGTTCGCGATCCCGTTCAGGAACGAATGCGGCGTCATCGCGATCTCGCCGCGCGCCAGCAGGTTGATGTCGGCGCCGAAGGGGTACACGGTGCCGACCTGCGGCTTGAGCCGCTCGAGCATCTTCTGGATCTGATCGAACTGCTCCTCGGTGAAGACACCCGTGTTGAAGCCCGCCAACTGCCCGAGGATCAGCATGATGAAGATGTCGTCGGCCAGGCCGATCTTGCCCTTCAGCTCCGGCGCCAGCATGTCCTCGAACACCTTCGGCTTCGCCATCTGCTTCTTGTCGTACAGCGCGTACGTGAAGTAGTACGCCATCGGCACGCCGTACAGCTTCCCGTCGATGCGATACGACGAGTCGTCACTGGTGATCGCGGGCGAGAGGTTCGCGAAGTTGGGCACGCGCGACTCGTCCATCGGATCGAGGCGGCCCAGCTCGACCATCGTCGCGAGCGTCACGTCGGCCGGCTGTGCGATGTCGAACGTCCCCGCCTGCGCGGTCTTGGTGTACAGCTCGCTGGTCGTGGCCAGCGGCGTCCACTTGACCTTCAGGTCGTCGGTGCTGAACTCTGGCAGGTCGTAGTTCGCGAAGCCGAGGACGCTGACCGTGCCGGAGGCCGTCGACGAGGCTGCCGCGCCGGTCTCGCCGCCCTGGGACCCAGTCGCTGTCGTTGAGTCGTCCGATCCGCACGCTGCAAGGAGCCCCGGCAACGAGAGCGCACCGGCCATGCCGGCGCCAGCCCTCAGCAGGTGCCGGCGAGAGAGCAGCTCCTGCTCGTTCCCGTCTGCGTCGACCGGCTCATGAGTCGTCACTGGCTGCTCCTCCATTCCGATCGGCGTGGTTGCCGGCCATGGGTTCCGCTCCGCTGGCGAAGGATCGGCGTCGGGATCGGCGATGGCAGGGCGACGGTCCCGGGAAAGCCGGCCGCCTTTCCCGGTCACTCGAACACGGCAATACCACGCCGCCGCACTGCTCCGGCCTCTGCAGGGCGGACTGTACCCAACGCGGCATAGGTATGCAAGCGGGGTGGAGATCGTCCCGCTTCGATCCCCGATCCAGACGCCTGAGCTCCGCCCGAACTTCCGCGCGTCACGCCGATCCTCGCCGCGAAGCGCGGCCTGTATACCTATGTTCTACCCGAGGGCGGCGACCACCTCGCTGCTCGCGGCGGCAGCTCGTGCGGCGCCCGCCTGCGGGCACTCAGACGGCGACGAGCGCACGGCGAACCGCGTCGCCGGCGTCGGTCGTCGTATGTGACCCGCCCAGATCGGCCGTGCGCAGACCGTCGTCGAGAGCGTTGTCGATGGCTTCCTCGATCGCCGTCGCCTCCGCGGCCATGTCAAAGCCGTAGCGGAACATCGCGGCGACGGTGAGGAACATCGCCAACGGGCTGGCGATGTTCCCGCCGGCGATGTCCGGTGCGCTGCCATGGATCGGTTCGAACAGGCCCGGCCCCGCGTCAGAGAGCGACGCGCTCGGCATGAGCCCGATCGACCCTGCCAGGACGGCGGCCTCGTCGCTGAGGATGTCGCCGAACATGTTGTCGGTCAGGATCACGTCGAAGTCGGCCGGCCTGGAGACAAGCTGCATAGCGGCGTTGTCCACGTACAGCTGCTCCAGCTCGATCTCGGGGAACTCGTCGGCGTGGATGCGCTCGACGACGTCTCGCCAGAGGCGCGACGTTGCCAGCACGTTGGCCTTGTCGACGTTCGTGACCTTTCGGCGAGCGGCTCGGAACGCCACCCGGGCGACGCGCTCGATCTCGCCCACGGAGTACTCGGCCGTGTCGAAGGCGCTGCCGTCCTGCCGCCGGCCGCGAGCCCCGAAGTAGATGCCGCCGGTCAACTCGCGCACGATGAGGAGATCGGTGCCTTCGAGGATCTCCGGCCGGATCGGGGAGAGGCCGCGCAGCGCGTCGAAGGTGTGGACCGGACGGAGGTTGGCGTAGACGCCGAGCTCCCGGCGCAGCCTGAGGAACGCGTCTCCGGGGCGCTCCTTCAGTGAGAGGTCGTTGTCCCACTGGGGCCCGCCGACGGCACCGAAGAGCACGGCGTCAGCGACGCGACACGCGGCCAGCGCCTCCTCCGTCATCGGCGCACCGTGGAGCTCGAGGGCCCTGCCGCCAAACGGGTACTCCGCCACGTCGAAGTCGCCGAGCTCGCGCAGCAGCTCAACGGCCGGTGCCATGACCTCCGGGCCGATCCCGTCGCCGGGGAGAACGACGATCGTCCGGCTCACAGGGCTCGTGCCATGTCGAGCGTGTTCAGCAGATGCATCGTCTTCGTCACCTCGTGTTCGGTTATCTCGTCGGCGTGCCGGAGCGTCGCCGCCACGTCGTCCAGGCCGTTGAGCAGGCTGTGCTGGATACGCGGATCGATGTCGAACGTCGTGCTTCCGCCATCCCACGTGACCGACCGGGCGTGCAGGTCGATCTCGGCGTCGTCGGCCTCCATCACCGCTCCCACCTCCCGATCGGGGAGGGCGACCGGAAGCAAGCCGATCTTGGTGCAGTTGAAGTAGAAGATGTCTCCGAAGCTGGGGCCGACGATCGCGCGGAAGCCGTAGTCGAACAGAGCCCACGCAGCGTGCTCGCGCGATGACCCGCAACCGAAGTTGCGCCCGACGGCCAGGATCGGGTTGACCGGCAGCGACCAGCCTGGTTGCCTGGCCCAGTCGTAGAACAGGAACTGGCCGAAGCCCTGTCGACTCATCCGCTTCAGGAACTGCTTGGGAAGGATCTGATCGGTGTCGACGTCGTCGCGGTCGAGTACGGAGATGCGGCCGCGGACCGCGGTGACGGGTTCCATCAGCGGTCCCACTCGCGGATGTCGACGAAATGCCCGGCGATCGCGGCAGCGGCCGCCATCTGCGGGGACACGAGATGGGTGCGGCTCCCGCGGCCCTGGCGTCCCTCGAAGTTGCGGTTCGACGTGGCCGCACACCGCTCGCCCGGGGCGAGGATGTCCTCGTTCATGCCTAGGCACATGGAGCATCCGGCCTCACGCCACTCCATGCCGGCGGCGCGAAAGATCTCGTCGAGGCCCTCGCGCTCGGCCTGCAGCTTGACCTGCTGGGAGCCGGGGACCACCATCGCCGAGACGTTCGAGGCGATCTTCCGCCCCCTCACGATCTCGGCCGCGGACCTCAGATCGCCGATGCGGGCATTCGTACACGAGCCGATGAACACCCGATCGAGCTTGATCTCGGTCATCGGCGTGCCCGGCTGGAGTGCCATGTACTTCAGAGCGCGTTCGGCGGCGGCCGTGGTCGGCTCCGGGACGACTTCTGCCACGCCGACGACCATCTCCGGCGTCGTGCCCCAGCTCACCTGCGGCGAGAACTCCGAGACGTCGAACGCGACGTCCCTGTCGAAGCGGGCGTCGTCGTCGCTCACGCATCCGCGCCAGCGCGTGACTGCCTCGTCCCACGCCTCGCCGGTCGGCGCCGCAGGGCGCCCGTCGAGCCACTCGAGCGTGCGGTCGTCGGGTGCGATCATGCCGGCGCGCCCCCCCATCTCGACGGTCATGTTGCAGATGGTCATGCGGCCTTCCATCGACAGCTGCGAGATGAGGCCTCCGCTGTACTCGACCGCATGGCCGGTCGCGGCGGAGACGCCGAGCCGAGCGATCGTCGAGAGAATCACGTCCTTGGGCGTCACCCCACTACCGAGCGAGCCCTCGTAGCGCAAGCGCATCGCCTTGGGCTTGGACTGGATGAGGCACTGGGTCGCCAGGACGTGCTCCACCTCGCTCGTGCCGATGCCGAAGGCCAGGGCGCCGAAGGCACCGTGCGTAGCGGTGTGCGAGTCGCCGCAGACGATCGTCATGCCGGGTTGGGACAGCCCCAACTCGGGTCCGATGACATGGACGATGCCCTGTCGCTCCGAACCCAGCGAGAAGACTGGGATCCCGAACTCGCGACAGTTGCGCTCCAGGGCCTCGATCTGCGCGCGGGCGAGCTCATCGCGAATCAGCTCGAGCGTCGTGCCGTCCGTCGGAACGTTGTGATCGGCGGCGGCCACCGTGCGGTCCGGCCGGCGCACCGGCCGGCCGGCCGCGCGCAGCGCCTCGAACGGCTGAGGCGTGCAGACCTCGTGCAGCATGTGCAGATCGACGTAGAGCAGATCCTCGCGGACTTGATGGGCCGCCCAGATCTTGTCCAGCAACGTCGCGGGAGCGGCGGAGCCATCGGAACGCACCTGCATCACCCTCAGGACGGCGCGGCGTGGCTCCCCGACGCGGACACCGTCGCGGGACGCCATGACGCCGGGTCGTCCGGAAGCGCTACGACCAGCGTCAGCCGCTCACCGCCCGAGAGCCCGCGGGTGATGTGCCCCTTGCCGTCGGTGTCCTCGAGCAACATGATGCTGCCGGGTCCGAAGCGGCGCACCTCGCCCGTCGAGGTCTCGACCTCGCTCTCGCCGGTGAGCTGCACGATGAACTGGCGGCGCGGCGCGTTGTGGGGCTCCACCGAGGACGCCTCCTTGACGACGTTGCGGAGGAACACCTCGACGGCGGGGATCGGGTCGGAGAACGACGCCATGAGATCGGCGTCGTACGAGACGCCCTGCGGCTCGGCCTCCAGGACGACGTCCTCGAATCGCGAATCCCCCACCTCATCGGTGTACAGGCGGACGTACCGCATCATCTCGGGGATCGCCTCAACCGACCTGCGCGCGGATCATCCGGCACGTCACATTCGCCTTCTCGCCGCTCCCGACGGCCGCGCGCGCGTCGTCGGCGTCCGCGTACCGGCGATCCGGGATCGCCGTCGCCTCGACGCTCAGCTCCACCTCGTCGGGCCGGAACGGGTACGGATCGACGGCCACGACGCCCGGCTCCACGGCACGCAGCACGAGCTCCACGCGCTCGCCCCCGACCGCGGTCGGCACGTTCGGGATGATCCGCGCGCCGGGCTCCTGGTCGAGGCTCCTCAGGGTCAGGCCGAGAAGCTGCGGCTGGTCCCCGTCGGGCGCCGGTGTGTGGACGTTCATGCACACGTAGATTGACAGGAGGTCCCAGGCCTGAAGCAGATCGAAGTTGTGCCAGAGGTTGGCTTCGAATTCGCTTCGGAACCCGTCCGCGACCAGCTCGCGCTTGATGTCGACCCAGCGGTGCTCCTGCTCGGTCACGGCCTCGTCCTGGAGCTGCTCGATCGGCGTGCGACCGCTGGTCGCCCAGTTGATCGGCATCGGCTGCAGGCCCCAGCGACCGCGGTAGAGGCCCGTCCAATGCGTCGACACGAGCAGTCCGGCGTACGTGTCGTGGCGCAGCACCTCGTCCACGCCGCGCTTGTAGAGCGGGATGTGGTCGTGCTGGTCGATCTCGGAGAAGCTCAGCGGGCGCGCCTCCGCCTCGTTGTAGAGCAGCTTGGAATCGGGAGAGCGCCATCCCTCGTCGTGATACGTGGCGGCGGTGCGCACCGCGTCGAGCGGCTTCGGCTCCGCGAACCGGTCGTTGCCCCAGAGGTCGACGATCTCCCCGGCGAGGGCGCCATGGTCGACCTGCCGGAACAGGAGCAGCTCGCCGTCGCGTCGTCTGATCAGCATGCGCCCTCGCTCAGGCCTTGGCCGGCTCAACGCCGAGACGCGGCATGACATGCTCGCCGATGTCCCGGAGGTCTTGCAGGTAGTCCACGAGCTGGAACATGAACCCATCCGTGAAGCCCTGGTCGTAGAGGTCACGCAGCTTGTTGGCGACGGTCTCGTAGGAGCCGACGAGCGGGACGGTGCCGACGAACAGCGAGTCCTTCTGGAGCGCGGCCTGCGCGGTGCCGCCCGTGCCGCCAGGCACGACGTTGGCGCCCATGTCGCGGCGCATGCGCTCGATGGCCTCCAGATCGGCTCCGTCGAGGATGCTCTGGAACCGCTCCTCCGCCTCGGCATCGCTGGCGCCCATCACCAGGTGCATGAGCGGAAGCGTCTTCACGTGGCGACCAGTCACGGCGGTGGCGGCCTCCAGGCGCTCCTTCGCCTCCGCGAACTGATCGAAGTTGCCGTTGAGGAAGCTCCAGTCGCCCATCTCGGCGGTGAAGCGGAGTCCCCGCTCGGATCGACCGGCGCAGACGATCGGGATGTCCCCGCCCGGCGGCATCGGCAGGCACTGGGCGTCGTGCATCTGGAAGTACTTGCCCTTGAAGCTCGACTCGCCTGTCGACCAGAACTCCCGCATGATCTGGACGTACTCGGTCGCGTACTCGTAGCGGTCGCGGTAGTGGCTGTCGCCGGGCCACATGCCGTACTGCGCGTACTCCGTCTGCGACCAGCCGGTGATGACGTTCAGGATGAAACGCCCCCCGGAGATCTGGTTGATCGTGACCGCCTGGCGCGCGGCGACCGCCGGATGGACGGCGAGGATCGGAACCGTGGCGACGATCTTGATCCGGGTCGTCTCCCCGGCCAGGCCCGCCATGAGCGTGAGGGAGTCGAGCGCCTCATCCCAGAACCGGCTGGGGCCGCCGAACCCGTGGTGCTTCATCATCGACATCGCGAAGTCCAACCCGATCTCCTCCGCCAGAAGCGTCGCGTCGCGGTTGAGCTCATACGTCGGCTCGATGAGCGGCGGCGTCGTCGTGATGATGAAGCCCTGCGTGCCGGTCGGAAGGAACACCCCGAGTTTCATACGTACTCCTTGGTCGATCTGAGCCCTCAGGCGAGTGGCGCCGCGGCTCCGACGGGAGGCGGGGCCCTGGGTGCTGGCGGGCGGCAATCCCGTCATTCGCCGGCCCGGGCGACCCGGTCGCGGCCTCCTTGGCATAGGTATACACGATCGGCCCTGACGGTGCTACCAGTGGTGCGCCAGCTCAGCTCTGCCGGCGATCCGGCCGGGAGGACAGGTAGGCGCGCGCGTCGTCGAGGTCCACGACGTCGCCGTACTTCTCGTCGATGTCGAACAGACTGGCGTCGTGCGGGCCGACGGCGCGATCGCCCACGCAATCGCGCGGCACGAGCACGTTGAAGCCGCTCTGCATCGCGTCTACGGCAGTCGCTCGAACGCAACCGCTCGTCGTCGTCCCGCAGACGACGGCCGTGTCGACGCCGAAGGCGACGAGCGATGCGGCGAGGTTGGTGCCGAAGAACGCGGACGCGCCCTTCTTGACGATGAGCATGTCCTCGGGACCGATGGCGAGCCGCGGGTCCAGATCCACCGCCGGCGTGCCCTCGGCGAGGCTCGCGAGCCCCGACGACTTGCGGAACCAGGCGTATGCGGAGCTCCGGATCTCCGCCTCGGTGTACGCGATGGCGGTGAAGACGATCGGCAGCGATTTCGCTCGTGCTTCGGCGATGAGCAGGTTCGTGGACTCGACCACGGAGGACAAGTCGGCTCCCGTGGCGAACTCCGGCTGGGTGAAGCCACGTGTGAGATCGACCACGATCAGGGCCGGCCGCGGTCCCCGCGGCACCCGCTGGCCCAGGCCTGCGGCGGCGTACGCCTGTGCGGTCGCGTCGTCGTACATCCCTCGTTCCGCCTTCCTCGAGATCTCCAGCGATGGCGACGGCGCTACCACGCGGCATACCCGCCGTCGACGGGCATGACCAGCCCAGTCGCGTAGCTCGCTTCGTCCGACGCGAGGAACACCAGCACGCTGGCGATCTCCTCGGGCTCCGCAGAGCGCTTCATGATGAGCCGGTCGTACCAGCTCTCCTTGAGCCGAGCCTGCTCGGCCTCGGAGAAGTGCGCAAGGAACGTCGCAGGCTGCGCGGTGTTCGTCGGCCCCGGGCAGACGCAGTTCACGCGAATGTCGAATGGCGCCAGGTCGTAGGCCAGAGCGCGGGTGAGCGCGACCAGTGCGCCCTTGGACGAGCAGTAGACCGGCATGGAGTCCATGCCGAGCACGCCGGCCATCGAGGACACGTTCACGATCGCTCCGGGCCCGCTGCGTTTCATCAGCGGGAGCGCGCTCTGCACGATGAAGAACGGGGCCTTCGCGTTGACCGCGTGGACGCGGTCCCACTCCTCCGGCGTGAAGCTCTCGACCACGCCGCCGGAGTGCGTACCCGCGTTGTTGACGAGGACGTGAAGCGCGCCGAACTCCTTGTCGCATGCCGAGATGAGGTCCCGAATGTCGTCCACGGCCGAGAGCTCCGCGTGATGGCTGAGAACATCGCAGCCTGCCGACGCGATCGTCTGCCGCGTTGCCTCCAGCCCCGCGTCGTTGACGTCGGTGATGACGACCCGCGAACCCTCGTGGGCAAGCCGGATGGCTGCTGCGCGGCCTATCCCGCTCCCAGCGCCGGTCACCAGGCTCACCTTCTCTTTGAAGTCCACGGCGCATCTCCTAGGTCGGTTCCATGTCTGGCAACGGGCTCCCCGGAGGTCCGAGGCGAGATGGCGGCACACGAAGGCCGAGGGATCGCAACCGGGGCGGCACTGGTGCCGAAGACATCGTTGCTGCCGGCCTGCCCCGCGGATCGCCGCCGGCGTTCCATTCTAGAGAAGCGGCCGGATGTATGCGTATGCTTGTTCGCGTCGGGCCGGCATGCGTATACTCAACCCTTGCCCAGACCAACCGGCGGTGCCGGCTGTCAGCCCCGGCCTCACTGATGGCTCGACCTGCGACACACGCAGGCCGGGCACGGCGTTGTGCGCTGGGCGCTCGGGTTGCGGTCCAGCACGGCCGCGTCGGACGGATCACCGACAAAGACAGGGGAGCCGATGATGTCCCAAGCTTCAGCCGCGGGGTCGCACGAACGCGTGGCGGATGAGCCCGAAATGAGCGAGGCCCGCCGGTGATCGCGGGTCGCGGAGCTGAGGACGAGGAACGCGGCTCGGGTGATCGTGCCGGCGCCCAACGGGTGAGCGGCGTGGACGCCACGCTCGCGCACCACCTTCATGGTGGCGCTGAGCGGGGCGCGGTCCTGGAACCCCTCGAGGCCGCCGGTGCCCGCCACCGATCGCCGACCCAGTCGTCACGGGAGAGCGAGCGTCGTCTCGTCGGCATCGAAGGCAGCTTCGCCATTGTCGTCGGCGGCTCCCGCGGCCTTGGGGCGGACGTGTGCCGGGCGCTTCACGAAGCCGGAGCACAGACCGTCGCCCTGTCGCGCGACGGCGCCGACGAATCGACGCCCTGGGAGCAAACGCTCCTCGATGCCGCCGACGAGTCCGCCGTCGAGCGCTTCTTCGCCGACCGCGCGGGCGACCTTCAGGGCCGCAATCTCCTCGTGAACTTCGCCGGCAATCGCTACAACGTGGATCTCGCGAGCTCCGACCCCACTGAGTGGCGCGCCTGCGTGGAGTCGAGCCTGCTCACGACGTACCTGATGCTGCGCGGGCTGGCTCGCGCTTGTGGCGGTCGCCCCGGGTCAGTCGTGAACATGGCATCGATGCATGCGTATGCTGCGGCGAGCGGGCGTTCCGCGTATGCCGCGGCCAAGGCCGCCGTCGCGCAGCTCACCTCCGTCGCTGCCGTCGAGCTCGCGCCGTCGATTCGCGTCAACTGCGTCGCCCCCGGGTTCATCGCGACCGAGACGTCGAACGCGATGATCGACGCCGGGCACCTCGACAGCCTCGGCATCGTTCGTCGCACGCCGCTGGCGCGTCTAGGGCACGTCGAGGACGTCACCAACGCGGTGATGTTCCTGCTCTCCGACGAAAGCGCGTTCATGACCGGCGAGACGATCAAGGTGGACGGTGGCTGGCTCAGCCACGCGGAGGTGTGACGGCGGCCCATGCTCATCACGAGTGTCGAGACGCGCCTGTCCCAGCTCGGCGTGGTGCCGATCGTCAGCCTGCCTCGCGCGAGCGTGGCGGTTCCGCTGGCCCGCGCGCTGGTCGACGGCGGCCTCGGCTGCGCAGAGATCACACTACGCACGCCCGACGCCTTGCAGGGTCTGGCGGCGATTCGCGAGGCCTTTCCCGATCTGCTGCTCGGCGCGGGAACCGTCCTCGACGTCGCCCAGGTGTCCGACGCCGTCGCGGCGGGCGCCGATTTCATCGTCGCGCCGGGCACCAACCCCGACGTCGTCGCGGCGTCTCAAGAGCGCGGCGTCTCGATCCTCCCCGGAGTGGCTACGCCGAGCGAGATCGATCTCGCTCGCCGCCTTGGAGTGCGCACGCTCAAGTTCTTCCCGGCCGAGCCGCTCGGGGGAGCGCGCACGCTAGGCGTGCTCTGCGGTCCGTTCGCCGACGTGTCGTTCGTGCCGACCGGCAGCATCGAGCCCTCGCTGCTCCCCGACTATCTCAGGCTCCCCCAGGTGATCGCGTGCGGCGGCAGCTGGATGGTCAGCCCGCAGCTGCTCGCCGAACGTGACTTCGATCGCGTGCGGACGCTGGCGACCGAGGCTCGGGCGATCGTCGATGCTGTCCGTGGACCCTCATAGGGCCTCATGACTCCCCGCCATTGGCTCGGCCTCGACTTCGGCACGTCGTCCGCCAAAGGCGTGCTTCTCGACGGAGCCGGGACCGTCGTGGCCCGTCAGGCGGTGCCGTACCCGTCGAGCTACGGCGGGGCCGGCGAAGCCGAGCAGGATCCCGCTGCGTACCTTGCTGCCGCCCGCGAGGTCATCGCGGCCTGCTGCGATGGAGCGACGGTGCGCGGCGTCGGCCTCTCGGGCCAGACGCCCACGCTCGTGCTGGTCGATGCCGATGGCGACGCGGTCAGGCCCGCCATGACGTGGCAGGACCATCGGGCCAGCGCCGAGGCGGAGGAGCTCGCCCGACTTCTCGGGCCGGCGGAGCCCCTCGTGGGCACGAGCCTGCCCTGGACGGCGGCATACCTGCCCGCCAAGCTGCTGTGGCTCTCGCGACACGAGCCCGACAGCGTTCGCCGCACCCGCTGGCTTCTGCAGCCGAAGGACTTCGTCGGCATGCGACTGACCGGCGCATCGCTGTCGGACCCATGGTCGAGCAAGGGCATCTGCCACGTCGGCACGGGGCAGCCGGCGGACGCCGTTCTTGCCCACACGGGCTGGTCGGAGCACGCCGTGCCGCCGCTCGACCATGGTTGGCACCGCCGCGGCAGGGTCACCGCAGCGGCGGCCGCGGAATTCGGCCTGGCGCAGTCCACCCCCGTGGCGGTCGGCTTGAGCGACGCGATGACGGCGATGCTCGCTGCCGGCGCGTTCCATGAGCCGACCGGGTTCGTCCTGACGGGGACGTCGAGCATCGTGGGGCTCTCGCTGGCCGACGGACCGTCGAGCGCCGCCGGACTGATGACGATCCCGCGCACGTGCGCGCCGCTGTCGGTCTGCTACGGGCCCACCGAGTCCTCGGGCGCGTCCGTCCAGTGGCTCTCACGCCTGCTCGGTCGCGACCTCGACGACGTGTTCGCCCTCGCTGCGTCGGCCGGCGCCGAGGTCCCGGTCTTCGTCCCGTACATCGCCGGAGAGCGCGCGCCGGTCTGGAGGACGGACGTCCGCGGGGCGTTCGGCGGGCTGTCCGTCGATGACGGTCCCGAGGCCCTCGCGCTGTCCGTGGTGATGGGCGTCTGCCTCAGCGAGGCCGACGTCCTCGACGTTGCCGAGCATGAAACTGGCCGCCGGGCCGCAGACGTGCGCGTCGCGGGCCGCGGAGCGGCGAAGCCGCCGTGGCGCAACACGCGCCTCGCAGCGCTCGGGCGCCCCGTGCGCATGCTGGAAGAGGCCGACGTCTCCGCGTTCGGTGCGGCGATGCTGGGTGCTGCCGCCGCGGCGGATGGCGACTTCGACGCGGCGCGCGCTCTCGCCGGTCATGCCGAGCTGCTCGAACCGCAGCCAGGCGCGTCCGAGGCAGCCGCCGATCGGCTGCTTCGCTACCGCGTGGTCGCTCGACGCAGCGTCTCCGTCAGCGAGCGGCTGCCCGCGCCGGGCTCCGTCGCCTGAGATCCCTCCCATGCGGGCCGGCACGCGGTCTGCCGCGACGCCGGCGGCTCGTGCCGCGGCGATCTCGCCGGACCGCCATGTATACGCTTGCACGGCGTTCACTCCATGACAAGAAGGAGCAGACCACGTTGACAGCGCGAATGGACGGGCAGTGCGCGATCGTCACCGGATGCGCGTCCGGCATCGGTCTGGCGATCACGAAGCGTTTCCTGGACGAGGGCGCGTCCGTCGTCGGAATCGATCTCGATGAACGCGCCGCCGAGATCGTCGGCCACGATCGGTTCCGCCTGGTTCCGGGATCGGTCAGCGAGGAGTCGACCGTCGAATGGGCGCTGGACGAGCTGACGAAGTGGGCGGGCAGGATCGACGTCATGGTCAACAATGCGGGGATCCAGATCGAACGCACGCTCGAGAACATGGAGGTCGAGCAGTTCGACCGGCTCGTCGCGGTCAACCTCCGTGGCGTCTTCCTGGGCATCAAGCTCGCAGCTCGACGCATGACCGCCGGCGGGCGAATCGTGAGTCTGGGATCGACCCTCGGGCTGACGGGCGATGCGCTGCTGCCGATCTACTCGGCGACGAAGGCGGCGGTGATCAACCTGACGACTTCGGCCGCCGCGGCATATGGCCCGCACGGGATCCGCGTCAACTGCGTGTGTCCCGGGGCTGTTCGCACGGGGCTGACGGCCCGGATGTGGGAGCTGTCCGACGATCCGGCCGCGGCGCGGCGTGCCATGGAGGCCGGCTATCCCCTCGGCCGCATCGTGGAGCCTGAGGAGATCGCCGCGGCCGTCACCTTCCTGGCAAGCGATGAGAGCAGCGCCATCACCGGCGCATCGCTGGTGGTCGACTGCGGACTGACGTCGGCAAGCGGCGTGTACGACCTCATCAAGGAGCAGCTGTGACCGGGACCACCCGGTCCGCGCCGGAGCTCACTGCCGCACGCCCGACAGGTATGCGTATTCGGTCCCATAGGACGAGGGAGCCTCGGCCTTCAGGCCGCCGCGAGGGGGCCGCGATCGAACGGATCTCACGAATCACGCTTGTGCACCGAGACGCAGGTGTGTATACCTATGCCAAGCAGGGGTGCGGTCAGAGCGCCGGGAGGGCGCTCGCGCGAGATGCGACCGGTCGAGGGTCGTGCAGACGACAACCACGTTTCTGGGGGAAGTCACGATGATGACGGTGCGTAGGTTCCTTGCGGGGCCGGTCCTTGCCGGCCTCACGGCGCTCGCGTTGATCGCGTGTGGAAGCGATAGCGACGAGAGCTCGTCGACCGCGCCGTCCACAGGCAGCGCCGCAAGCGGCGCCACGGAAGTCGCGGCGAGCCTGAAGGACGGCAAGCTCGACGTGTTCTCGGCGGGCGACTATCCGCCGTACAACTATCTCGACACAGACGGCAAGACGATGCTCGGCATGGAGGACGAGATGCTCGACGCGATCGCCAAGCAGCTCGGTGTTCAGATCGAGTATCACGTGGCACAGTTCGACACGATGATCCCCGGGATCGCCAACGACCGGGCCGACCTGATGGTCATGGCGATGGCTGATACGCCCGAGCGCCGCAAGCAGGTCGACTTCATCGATCTGTACAAGACCAACTACCGGGTGGTCACGCGGAAGGGCAACTCGTCGAACCTGAGCCTGGGCAGCGACCCGGAGCACGCCGACGTCACGGGCCTCTGTGGCAAGACCGCCGCGGTCGTGACCGGTAGCGCACAGGAGCAGACGGTCAAGTGGCTCAACGAGCAGTGCAGCGGCGCCGGCAAGCCGCGAATCGATCTCCAGGCGTTCCCGAAGGGCACCCAGGAGTACCTGGCCGTCAAGAGCGGTCGGGCCGACTTCGACCTGTTCGTTCCGGCCAACGCCGACTTCTTCCTGAAGGAGAACACCGATCTCGAGGCGATTCCGGGCTCGTTCCCGAACCCCGACGCGGGATTCACGGGGTGGATCCTCGCCAAGGACGACCGGGACCTGCAGGACACGCTGCTGAAGACGATCAACGGCATGATCGACGACGGCACCTGGGCGCGGATCCTGTCGAAGTGGGGCGTCAGCGAGAACGACGCCGTGCTTCCGCCGATGAGGAACTCCGAGTCCGCGCCGGTGCAGTGAGCCGGCGATAGCAGGAATGCCCAGGTACGCTCGATAGGGCTGCCGCCGTGGCGACTGCGTTCATCACCGGCGGGTCAGGCTTCATCGGCCGTCGGCTGATCGGGCGGCTCGTGGCCGACGGCCATGCGGTGCGCGCCCTCGCACGGTCGGATCGGGCAGCGTCCCGAATCCGCGAGCGCGGGGGCGAGCCCGTGGCCGGAGACCTGAGCGACATGGACGCGATGCGATCCGGCGCCGAAGGCTGCGAGTGGGCGTTTCACTCAGCGGCGAACATCCGCGATTGGGGTATCCCCGCGGATTTCGAGCGCGACAACGTCCAGGGCACTCGCAACGTCCTGCGAGTTTGCGCGCAGGCCGGCGTGCGCCGCTTCGTCCACGTCGGGACCGAAGCGGTGCTGCTGGCCGGCGAGCCGCTCATCAACGTCGACGAGACGGCGCCGTTGCGCCCGGACTCCCCTGCCCTCTACAGCTCGAGCAAGGCGCGAGCCGAGCAGTTCGTGCTCGACGCTGATCGTGAGGGCTTCGAGACGGTCGTCGTCAGGCCTCGGTTCGTGTGGGGTCCCGAAGACACGACGCTGCTGTTGAGGATGGTCGACCTGGTGCGATCCAACCGCTTCGCCTGGATCGGCGGTGGACGCCAGCTGATGTCGACCACGCATGTCGACAACCTGGTCGAGTGCCTCGTGCTCGCGGCGAGGCATCCGGCGGCCCCCGGCAACGCATACTTCGTGACCGACGGGGACCCGGTCGCGTTCCGTGAGTTCGTGAGCGAGCTGCTGATGACCCAGGGCGTAGATCCGCCGACGCGCAGCATTCCCCGCCCGGTGGCGGCCATCATGGCCCGGCTCGGAGAAGCGGCCTGGCGCGCGCTCCCACTCCCGGGGCGACCGCCGCTGAGCCGCTTCGCCTACTGGGTCACCTCGCAGGAGTGCACGCTCAATGACGCGAAGGCGCGCAGGGAGCTCGGATATAGGCCGGTCACGTCTCGCGCCGATGGCGTCGCCGAGCTGCGCTCGCTCGCGTCATCCGTCGCGACGACAAAGGTCTGAGCCCGCGGTCGCGATTCCGTTCGCCGTACGGAGTCGCTCGCCCGCGCGCGGATTGCCTTGGCGCTCACTCCAAGTGCTCCTCGACGATGGACGGGCTCGGATGGATGCAGATCAGCTCGCAGCGGCCCGGGCCGTCGTTGGTGAACTTGTGGGGCGTGCCGGCGGCGACGGTGATCACGTCCCCGGGCCCCGTACGACGAGTGGACTCGTCCGCCTGGAAGGTGACGCTCCCGCGCTGGACGATCCATGTCTCGTCGTAGGGATGACGGTGCAGGCGCGTCCCCTCCCCAGGCTCGTTGCGTGAGACGATGAGCGAGATCGAGGCTTCGTGCTCGACGCCCTCGATCCGCACGGTCTCCTCCAGGCTGGTGTGAGTCACGCGCATCGCAGACCCTCCGAGTGGTTTGACGTGTGCAGCCGCATATCTCAGCGGCAGACGCTCGCAGCACCGGATCGCTCCGGGACCTCGTCGCCGCGCGCGTCGCTCTCGGATCCTCGATCGAACGCCCGGGCGCGCTCCCGCGGCAACAATGCCCCGACAGCGACCGCGCTGATCCCTGCAAGCAGCAGGTAGGGCGCGGCATCGGGAGTCGCATCCGCCACACCTCCGGCTGACAAGGCGCCAATGCTCTGACCGCCTGCCCAGGTGAGGTTCACGAGTGCGAGCCCGAGCGTCTGGCGAAGTCCAACGGCCTCCGCCCCGTCGGTCAGTAGCGCGGTCGCTGGCGTGTACATCACTCCGAAGCAAGCCGTCGCGATGATGACGAGGCAGGTGAAGAGCGCGACGGCATTGGACCGCGGGAGCAGCACGAGCAAGATCGCACCAGCGCAGAGTACGGCCAGAAGCGGGATGCGGCGGCCGATCCGATCGCTCAGCCGACCGATGAAGATCTGGCCCACCGCCTGCACGGCGGCCGCGATCAGGAAGGTCCCGCCGATGGCCGCCCCGCCCGCGCCGAGATGATCGAGGCGCAGAGGGTTCAGCACGTTCAGCGACCCCGAGACGAACGCGGGAAGGACCATCAGCCACATCCCCAGACGCACCGCTGAGTCGCGCAGCGCGGCGACGAGCGACGAAGTGGCGCCGACGGACGGGCGAGGTTTCGGCGTGCGCCGCGTACCCGCCAGCAGCACCATGCTCAGACCCGCGACGACGGTGAACGGCAGCTCCGGGCCGACCTCGCGGGCCACGGCGCCGAACACCGGGCCAAGCAGCGCACCGCTGAACGCGAGACCCATGATCAGGCCGATCGCGCGCCCGCGCTCGGAGACGGGCGTGACCGAGAGCAGCCATCCCATGGCGCCTACCCAGGAACATGCGCCGGCGAGACCCTGGACGAAGCGCGCGGCGTCGAGCAGCACGACGTCGTTGCCGAACGCGAAGACCAGGCTGCTCATCGACATCACGACGAGACCCACGACGACCGTCTTGCGCGGCCCTATCCTCGACCCCAGCCATCCGCTCGGAAGGGACCCTGCAAGCGTGCCGGCCGCGTACCCACCCGACAGGATTCCGCTCGCCGTATCCGAGAGCTCGAAGCGATCCGCGTAGTACGGGAGCATCGGCGTCAGCGCCGCGAAGAACACCGCGTCCAGGACCACGATCGCGCCCACGAGGACGAGCACGCGTCGCTGCGGCGTCCAGTGAGCGACCATCGCGCTCAAGATGCCGAGACCGTCAGGACGATCTTGCCGGTGTGTTGCTTCTTCATGAACTCCCGTTGGGCGGCGACGAGGCAGCGCAACGGATACGTCCCGGCGACCGGCGCTCGCACTGCGCCTAGCCAGATCAGATCGACGAGCATCCCGAACGTGGAGGTGCGAGGGCAGGACACGCCTCGCAGATCGAGGTCCTTGTAGATCAGGTGCCGTAGGTCGACGGGCGCGATCGGACCGCCGATCGCGCCTGCGGTCACGCACGCGCCGCCCTCGCGGATCAGCGCGAGCAAGAGCGGCATCTGGGTACCGCCGACGACATCCAGGACCGCATCCACCGAGGTGACGCCTGCACCGCTCAGGGCGTCGGTGACGCTCGGGGCGTCGCGGGCCACGACGAGGTCGGCGCCGAGAGCTCGCAGACGTTCCTCCTTCGAGCGCGACGCGAGCGCGATCACCTCGAGTCGCAGCACCTTGGCGAGCTGGATCATGGCCGTGCCGACGCCGCCGCTCGCTCCGGTCACCAGCACGGTCTCCCCCGCGCGCGCGCCGCTGCGAAGGATCATCTCCAACGCGGTCGAATACGCAACCGGGTAGCTGGCGAGCTCCGTGGCCGGGGGCTCCTCCGGAACCGCCCAGGCGTTCGACGCTGGAACCACCGCGTACTGGGCGAAGCCACCGTCGAGGTCGAAGCCCAGATATCCGGCCGTCACCGAGCGCTCCGGCCGCCGCTCCGCGCCGGATCGGACATGTGGATCGCAGATGACCCGCTCGCCGATCCGCGCGCCATCCACGCTCGATCCGGCGCCAACGATCCGCCCCGCGATGTCGGCACCTTGGATCCGCGGAAACCGCAGACCGGAGTCCTCCACCTCGCCGCCGTACCAGTCCGACCGTACGTTGACGTCCGTGTTGTTGAGGCTTGCCGCCTGCACCTCTACCAACACGTCCGACGGGCCTGGTGCCGGAGTCGCCACGTCGTCGCGGTACTCGTATTGGTCTACGTCGCCATGGCCGCGCAGCAGCACCGCGCTCATGGTCCTCGGCACGTTGGTCATGATCGTGACGCTTCGGCCCGAGATCGCTCAGGCGCCTGTCGACGAGACGGCGACCCGGCCTGGCGATGGAGGGCGGTGAAGGTTGAGGTTCTCGCGCAAGGTCGCCCCCCCGTAGTCGCGTCGAGCCAGCCCGCGCCGCCGCAGCTCGGGGATGAGCCGGTCGCACACACTGGCCACGCCCTCGGGCACGGTCACAGGCGTGATCGCGAATCCGTCGCACGCCCGGCCCTCGAACCATTCCTGCATCTGGTCGGCGACGTCCTCCACGGCGCCGGTCGCGCTGCTATGGCCGAGTGCGCGATCGTTGAGAGCGATGATGCGGCGCATCGTGAACTTGTGCCGCACCACCATGTTGTAGAAGTTCCGGTAGCGGCTGCCGCCGAAGGCGTCGGTCCTCGCCGCGTCGGGGTCGACCAGCAGATCGGCGGGTATGGGCTCATCCGGATCCAGTCCGCTCAGGTCGGCCTGCAGCGCCACGCTGAGATCCGTTCGCCCGATCTCCAGGTCGATGTACTGATCCAGCTCGTCTTCGAGTGCCCGCGCCGCTTCGGCAGTGTCGGCCACGATCGGGGTCATCCCTGGCAGGATCCTGATGCTGTCAGGATCGCGTCCGGCGGCGGCGGCCCTCTCCTTGAGATCGGCGTAGAAGCCTTGGGCGACGTCGATGTCGGTCTGCGCCGTGAAGATGATCTCTGCATTGCGCGCGGCGAAGTCCATGCCGGCCGGCGACTGCCCGGCCTGGACGATCACAGGCCATCCTTGCGGGGAGCGATGCATGAACAGCTGGCCGGCGGTTCGGTAGTACTCACCCTCGAACCCGACCGGATGGATCCGATCCGCCCGAGCCCATGTCGCCCGGGCGCGATCGTTGACGACCGCGTCGTCGTCCCATGCATCCCACAGGGCCTTCGTCGCCTGGAGATATTCCTCGGCGCGCTGGTAGCGCTGGTCGTTCGGCGGCAGCTCCAGTCCGTAGTGCTCCTCGCCAGCCTGCGACGTCACCACGTTCCATCCGGCCCGGCCACCGCTGAGCCAGTCCAGGCTGCTCAGGTACCGCGCCATGTTGAACGGATGGATGAACGTCGTCGACGCCGTGCCGATCAGGCCGATGTGCCGCGTCCGCGCCGCCATCGCGCTCATCGTCGTGAACGGCTCGTAGCCCGTCGGAAAAGGCTGGGCGCCGATCCTTCCCCCCATGTTGTAGTACAGGACGTCGGCCAGGAAGATGGCGTCGAACTTCGCGCGCTCGGCCTGTTGGGCGAGGCGTACAGGGAGCTCCGGGCCCCAGAGCTCCTCGACCGGCGACGTGGCGCTGCGCCAGCTCGACGCCATCCGCCCAGTCGGGGCGTAGAACATCACCAGGTTCATCGTGTCGTCGCGCCGGCCCATCTCGACCCTTCAGGTCCCGCCTGATCGCTGAGAGCCGCTCAACGAGCCGCGGCGGTGATGGATCGCATGGGCAACGCCGGTCGCTGCAAGCCGAGGTGGTCGCGCAGCGTGCTCCCTTCATACTCCGTGCGGGCCACACCACGGCGCTGTAGCTCGGGGATCAGCAGGTCGCAGATCGCGTCGTACGCTTCGGGGACCGCCGTCGCGGTGATGGCCCAGCCGTCGCACGCCCCGGCCTCGTACCACTCCTGCATCAGATCGGCGACCTCGATCGCCGTCCCGACGGGAGCGTTGTGCCCGATGTTGCGGTCCGTGCGGGCGATGATGTCCCGGAGCGTCATCTTCTGATGCACGGCCATGTCGTAGAAGTTGCGGTAGCGACTGCCGAAGGACACCTCGATGCTCGCCGCATCCGGAGCCTTCAGCCGCTCCGGCGGAATCGGCTGATCGGGATCCAAACCGCTCAGGTCGGCTTGCAGCGTCTCCTCGGTCCGCGCCAGTCCGACATCGAGCGGCGTCCAGCGATTGAGCTGCTGCTCGAAGGCCCGCGCGTCCTCGGCGGTCTCGGCCACCGTCGGCATCAGTCCCGGAAGCACCTTCAGCCCGTCCGGATCTCGGCCCGCGCTCTCGGCGCGCTCGCGAAGCTCCTGACGAAAGGTCTTGGCCGACTCGAGATCGCTCTGGGCTGTGAACACGACCTCGGCGTTGCGGGACGCGAAGTCCATGCCGGCCGGCGACTGGCCCGCCTGCACGATCACCGGGCGGCCTTGCGGCGAGCGGTGCATGAAGAGCTGCCCCTGGACCTGGTAGTACCGGCCGTTGTAGTCGATCGGATGTATCCGGTCGGCCCGGGCCCAGACGCCGTTCGCCCGGTCGTTGATCACAGCATCGTCGTCCCAGGCGTCCCACAACGCCATGGCGACGTCCAGGTACTCCTGTGCACGCGCATAGCGCTCCTCGTTCGGCGGCAGCTCGATCCCGTAGTGCTCGCCGCCGCCGGTCGAGGTCACCACGTTCCAGCCGACGCGTCCGCGACTCAGCCAGTCGAGGCTGGAGAGGAACCGCGCGACGTTGAACGGATATTCGAAGGACGTGGACGCGGTGGCGACCAGCCCGATCTTGGTCGTCCTCGCCGCGAGGGCTCCGAGCAGAGTGAACGGCTCGTAGCCGGCCGTGAACGGTTGTTGACCGATCGCACCGCCCTCCCAGGCGAGCCAGCTGCCCAGGAAGATCGCGTCGAAGCGTGCGCGCTCGGCCTGCAGCGTGAGGCTCAGCGGCAGATCGAGGCCCCACAGATCCTCGATTCTCGAATTCGGGCTCCGCCACGACCAGCCGCGACCCGTCATCTGCAGGAACATCACGAGGTTCATGGCACCCTCCCGGCGTCCCCGAGGCGTCTCGTCCATCTCACGCGCCATCGTGGCTGGAGCGCCGTCAGAGAACGCGCTCGAGGAACGAGCGTGTCCGAGCCTCTTGCGGGTTGTCCAGGACCTGCGCCGGCGGGCCTTCCTCGACGACGACGCCGCCGTCCATGAAGACGACCTTGTCCGCGACTCCGCGAGCGAAGCCGACCTCGTGCGTGACGATCAAGAGCGTCATGCCGGCCTCGGCGACGCCACGGATCACGGCAAGCACCTCGCCCACGAGCTCGGGGTCGAGAGCACTGGTCGGCTCGTCGAAGAGGATCAGCTTCGGGTCGATCGCCAGAGCGCGCGCGATCGCCACACGCTGCTGCTCGCCTCCCGAGAGCTGCCGGGGATACTTGCCCTCCTTGTTCTTGAGCCCGACGCGCTCGAGTAGCGCGACGCTGCGGGCACGCGCTTCAGCCCTCGAGCGCTTGTGCACGATGACCTGAGCGAGACTGACGTTCTGCTCGGCCGTCATGTGCCCGTACAGATTGAAGTGCTGGAAGACGATCCCGATCTTCGATCGCTGGCGCGCGATCTCCCGAGGCTTGAGCTCGTAAAGCTTGCCGTGCCTCTCCTCGTAGCCGACGATCGTGCCGTCGACGAACAGGCGGCCGCCGTCGATGCGGTCGAGGTGGTTGACGCAGCGAAGGAACGTGCTCTTGCCGGCACCGGAGGGGCCGAGCAGGCAGCAGACCTCTCCCTCCTCCACGTCGAGTGAGACGTTCTCCAGCACCTGGATGTGCCCGTAGAGCTTGCGGATCGACTGTGCAGAGATCATCGGCGTCATGCGGATCGCACCCGGCCCCAGATCGACGTGAACGCCGCGGCGATCCACGACGGATTCGGATTGCGCTGCGTACCACGTGCGAACCGCTTCTCGATGAAGTACTGGCCGATGCTCAGTATCGACGTCAAGAACAGGTACCAGATGGCCGCCACGATGAGCAGTGGGATGATCTCGTACGTCAGGTTGTAGATCGCCTGGACCGAGTGGAGCAGCTCCGTGTAGGAGATCACTGTCGCCAATGACGTCCACTTCAGCATCCCGATCGTCTCGTTGCCCGTCGGCGGGATGATCACCCGCATCGCCTGCGGCATCACGATGTGGCGCAGCGTCTGGGCCCGGCTGAGCCCGTACGCCGACGCAGCGTCGGACTGGCCCTCATCCACCGACAGGATCCCGGCGCGGACGATCTCGGAGTAGTACGCCGAGAAGTTGAGGCCCAGTCCCAGCAGAGCGGCGACGAACGGCGTCATCACGTCGTTGCTGCTCACGTTGACGAACTCGAACCCGAAGAGGCTCAGCTCGATCCGTGGGAACACGGACGAGAGGTTGAACCAGAAGATCAGCTGCACCAGCGTCGGCGTGCCGCGGAAGAACCACTGGTAGAACGCCGCAACGCTGTTGAGGACCGGGTTGACCGACAGGCGCATCACCGCCACGAGCGTCCCCAGCGTGACGCCGACTGCCATCGCCAAGACGGTCATCAGCAGCGTCTTCAGTACGCCGTTGACCACGCTGGGATCGAACAGATAGTCGGCGACGACGTCCCACTCGAAGGCCTCGGTCGTCACCAGGACGCGCACGACCCAGAATGTGAAGAGCACGATCAGCGCCGCCGCAACCCAGCGCCATGGATGGCGCAGCGGAACGACGGTGACGTCCTCCGACGTCTCCCTTTGGGCCCGTTGGCCCGTTTCCAGTCGAGTCACTTCACCTGACACTGCCTCACCTGGCCTCGCTTCAGCTGGCACGTTCCTGGTCAGCCGGTGCTCAGCTCACGTTGGCCGGCCGGCCGTTACGGAGGGGCGGCACGACGGCATCGGTCTCGCTCACGCCCCATTTCGCGAGGATCTTCGTCCACGTCCCGTCGTCGATCAACTCGTTGATCGCCTGCAGGAGCCGGTCCTGCAGCGCTCCGTTGTCCTTGGCAAGGATCCACCCCGTGAAGCGCGCGCCCGGAGTCGGGAACGACCCCGGAACGATCTCGTAGGCCGGGTTGGCCTTGACGAAGAAGTCGGCGTTCGCGGGGACCATCAGGCTGAAATCCGCCCGACGCGTCTTCACCGCGAGATACTCCTGAGTGGCCACGGAGAACACCAGGCTCTTGAGCCCGGGCTTGCCGGCGCGCTTGCAGTTCGCGTCCAGCACCTTCGCGGTCTGCTCCTGCTGGCCACCGGTCGCCACCGCCACGGTCTTGCCGCATAGATTCTCGAGCTGGGGCGCCGCCGGGTCGTCGCCCAGGCTCAGGTTGGCCGGGTTGCCCTTCTGCGCGACCACGCGCATGGTGGTCTTGTAGAGGTCGATGAAGTCGACCTGCTTGCGGCGCTCGGCGGTGTCGGCCATGCCCATGATCATCAGATCGGCGCGTCCGTTCGCGATGGCCGGGATCATCGCGTCGAACTTGATGCTGTGATACCTGGTCTTGACGCCGAGCTTCTCGCCCAGCGCGTCCAGGAGCTCGGTCTCCATTCCGAGCATCGTCTTGCCGTCCTTGTCCAGGTACGCGTACGGCGGATACGCCCCGTCGGCGTAAACGTTCAGGACGCCGTCCTTCAAGCTCTCCGGGGCCGAAGCGCGCGACTCCGCGGCGGAGCCGCCGCTCGATGCCGCAGGCGATCCGTGCTCGTCCGAGCCCCCGCACGCGCTGAGCGTGAGGGCGGCGAGCACCAGTAATCCACCGAAGATCCTACGCAGGTGCTGCATTGAGCCCTCCCCGGGCCTCGATATCCGCCTTCGCTCGACCAGCCGTGCGTTGCGCCCGGGCTGTCGGGCTGACGCCTCCACGCAATCAGTTGGTCGTGGCATAGGTATACACAGTTCCTGAGCGGATTGCTACCCGAACGCTGCAGTCGTGGCGCGTCGCCTATGCTAGTACACCTGCAGATCCAGGAGCCTGGGCATGCGTATACGTATAGTGCTCCCCACGGCAGAGTCGCCCGTCCACCGAGAGGTCTGATGCGCTTCGTTCGAACCGTCTTCTCGACGCCGCCGTCGCCCGCGGAACCGCGGCGATGCCTCGCGGCCGCAGGGCGCGACAAGGAGCTCCGACCGCCGGTCGCGACCCAACCCCGGCAGCCACCGACGGAGAGCTGAGCGTGGCGCCGAAGATCAGCCACGTACTCGCATCCGTCGGACTCGCGTGCGACTACTACACCGACAGCGTGGCCATGGCCGCCGGACCGCCCACGGACGGACTGTTCGTGCTGGGCGAGCCCGCGACCCCCGGCTTCACGGCGATCCATCAGCGGGCAAGCTGCCTCAACCTCCAGCTCCTGCTTGACGACGGTTCGGTGGGCCTCGGCGATTGCCTCTCCGTGATCCGCTCCGGTACGCACGACCGAGCGGCACCGCTGTCGCCCGAGGCGTGCGAGCCCCTCGTGACGGGGCACGTCGCGGCGCAGCTCGTCGGCGTCGAGGTCCGCAGCTTTCGGGCGCTCGCCGCGATGATCGATGACCTCGCTCCGCACGGCGAGCGCATGCACCCCGCGGTCGCCTACGGCCTGAGTCAAGCGATGCTCGGCGCGACCGCCATGGTGCGCCGCCGGACGATGGCCGAGGTTCTTGCCGAGGAGTACGGGCTGCCCGTTCCTACGCGTGAGGTCCCAATCTTCGGATGCACCGACGCGCGGTACCCCGACGGCGTCGACCGGTTGATCGCGGGACGCGCCGACGCACTGCCGCACGGCGGATTCACCTCGGTGGAGGCCGTCGGCGCCGATGGGGAGAGGCTCGTGGAGTTCGTCTCGTGGATGCAGGGTCGGATCCGCGCGCACTCCAACCCCACGTACCGCCCGTTCATCCACCTCGACGTCTACGGAACCATCAGTCAGATCTCGGACGGAGACCTCGAGCGGATGGGCGCGTATCTCCGACGGCTCATCGACGCCGCGGCTCCGTTCCCGCTGCGCATCGAGGATCCGGTCGGCGGGGGCACCTCCGCTGCCAGCCGGGACGCGATGCGCCGGCTCGTCGCCATGATCGACGCCGAGGGACTCGCGGTGGAGATCATCGCCGACGAGTACTGCAACACGCGAGAGGACATCGCGCTCTGGGCGCAGAAGCGTGCGGCGCATCTGATCCACGTGAAGACGCCCGACCTCGGGTCGCTTGCGAACAGCGCCGACGCGATCCTGGACTGCCGCCGCGCCGGTGTCGGCGTCTACGTCGGTGGAACGATGAACGACACGGAGGTTTCGGCCCGCGCCGGCCTCCACGTGGCACTCGCGTTCGACGCAGATGTCGTGATGGCCAAGCCGGGTGCCTGGCCCGACGTCAGCCTCGCGCTGACCCGCAACGAGATGGGCCGCACGCTCCGGCGATGTGCGACCCGCCCGTCATGAGTGACACTCCTCCTCTCCGACGGAAGGGTGTCGCGAGAGCTCCGGGCTGGTCCGTACTAGTCCGCGTCATCCGGCGGCGCAGCGTGGGACTCTCGTAGAACGAGCTTGACACCGAGACCAATGCGGCGGAGCGGGAGCTCGGGATCCGCAATGCGCTCGCGAAGCAGCTTCACCGAAGCCCGGCACATGCCGGCGAGATCCTGGCGAACCGTCGTCAACTGGAACACCTTCCAGGACGCGAGGGCGATGTCGTCGAAGCCGATGACGGTGAGACGTTGTGGCACAGCGATGCCAAGTTCCCGAGCGGCGTTCAACGCGCCGACCGCGATGACGTCGTTGGCGCAGAACACCGCGGTCGGCGCCGGCTCAGCCGACATGAGGGTCCTGAGGTTCTCCTCGCCCGAGTCCGTCGTGAACGGCCCGTAGCGCACGCGCTCGTCAGGAAGCTCGAGACTCCGTTCCGCGAGACCCATGCGGAATCCGGCTTCACGAGCCTGACCCGTGCTGGTCCCGGGCGGGCCGAAGATCGCCCCGATCCGTCTGTGATTGAGATCGGCGAGCAGCGTGGCGACGTCGCGCGCGCCCATCTCCTGGTCGCTCACGCACGCGTCGGCGGCCTCCCCGAACGCCGTGCGGTTGAGCTGCACTACGGGCAGTCCGCGCGCGGCAAGATCACGCGGGAGCGAGGAGTCCAAGCTCGTGCTGGTCAGGATCGCGCCGTCTACCAGCCCGTCCAACAGGTGCGTGAGGCTGATCGGGTCGTCGGGCAGATCCGTGTGCACGACTGCCCGGAGGTCCGCCTCCTTCAACGCGGTGTGCAGATGGTGAATCGCTTCACTGAAGAACGGATTGCTGAGATCACTCACAACGATCGCGACCTGCCCGGTCGCGCTCATCACCAAGCTGCGGCCCCTCCGACTCGGCACGTAGGCGAGTGCATCCGCAGCCTCGCGGACGCGACGGCGCGTCTCGGCTGCTATCCGGGGGTCATCACGCAGCGCCCGGGAGACCGTCGGTTGAGAAACGCCCGCGAGCGCAGCGACATCATGGCTTGTGGGAGCCCGCACGGATTCAGGCGGGCCGGCGAAGGGCCGTTGTGCAGCGCCCGGGATACCGGGGGCTCCTACGCGTCCGCGGATCGGGAGACACTACGGTGGACATGTCCTCCCACGGATCCTCGTCCGTGGGCGCAGGCGGCCTCCGGGCCGGATGTGGTGGCGCAACGGCACTCTGTTGCTGCATGCGAATGTAGCCTCGGTTTGGGTGGCCAGCCGGCCTATCGCGACTCGTAGCTCGGCAGCCCGGAACCGACTGCTGTTGACGGAACTGGGTTCACGAGAGTGTATACGTACCACGCTGCATACGTAGCGAAGCGCGCGCACCTGCGACTGGGCGAACGCGATCGCCTCCTTGAGGTCGTCGTCGAGCTCGGCGGAGGCGCGCTTGAAGCCCTCGTCGGAGACGACGAAGGACTCCGGATTCCAGCCGTCGAGCTCGCGCGAATGGCGCCGGACCGCGTCGATGCCGCCCTTCTCGATGTCGCGCAGCATCGAGGACACGCGACTGGAGCTCGTCCGTGGCCTCGATCGTCGGGGGATGTGGTTTCATCAGATGGGTCGGCACGGTCGTCTCCTCTTGTCGCTCGATCCGACCCTATTTGCATCCACGCGCTCGGCTCCTCATTGTCATGCGCGTGACCAGCTCGGGCTCGCCGGGCGGCATCCCGTTCGCCCTCCGCCGACTCCGGGGCGCACGGTCCAGGCGCTCAGACCGTTGGATGCAGCTGGTACTCCCTCGTCACGCCGCTGGCGCCATGGCATTGATGTGCCGCTCGCGCCACCTCCGTGGCCGCCTGCGCGGTGACGAACGCCAGGCTCGTCGTGCTCGGATCAAGTCTTCCCGCGTCGTGCGCCGCGTCGCGTCAGCCAGCATCGCCCGGACGAGCGCCGCCCGGGAGGCGATCTCCGCGAGATGCGCGCCGACCAGCTGGAACCGGGACAGCGGCCGGCCGAACTGCCTGCGGCTACTCCTCGGTGACGACGAGCGGGCCGGCCCGGCTGCGCATCAGCGCAGATCATCGCCGGATCCTCGACGCCCTCGAGCGCCGCGACCGCGAGGCCCTGATCGACGCGACCGACGCACATCGCGCCGGCGCGCAGGACGACATGGGCGCGATGCTCGGACGCCGGCCGCTCGAGCCACGACGAGGTGGAGGCACGGAGGCCGGAGCCCGGCTCGCGTCGTAAGCTGCTGTCCGGCCTCAGCGCACGGGATCGCTGTTGAAGCCGGGCAGCACCAGGAGGCCGCCGTCCACGGGGAGCGCCACGCCCGTCACGTCCGCCGACAGGTCCGAGACCAGATACAGGACGGCGTTGGCGACCGACTCCGGGGCGAGCACGTTGCGGCGAGCGAGCGCCGTCCAGTGCGCGGCCGCGTGCGCGCGGTCCTCCGGGCCGGCCCCCTGCCGCCGCGCGAACAGGTCGTATCCACCCTGCCAGTCGTTCATCTTCGTGTCCATGACGCCTGGACAGACCGCATTGACCCGGATGTTGTAACGACCGACCTCGAGCGCGGCGCTCCGCATCAGCCCGATCACGCCGTGCTTGGCGGCGGCGTAGTGGGCGTAACCCCAAGCGGCTGCCAGGCCCTGGGTCGATGAGTTGAGCACGATCGCGCCCTGACCACGGTCGATCATGTGCGGGGTCACCGCCTTCGCGCTGCGCCAGACGCCCGACAGGTTGATGTCCATCATCTGACCCCATTCGGCCTCGGTGAGCTCCCAGTAGGAGCCCATGTGCCAGATGCCGGCATTGGCGACCAGGATGTCGACGGACCCCAACGTCTCGACGGCCTCGGCCACCACAGCGTCCAGCTGGTCCTGTACGCGCACGTCCGCCTGCCGGGCGATCACACGCCGGCCCAGCGCCTCGACCGCCGCCACCGTCTCGTCGAGATCGTCGGGTTGCGACATCGGATGCTTGACCGTCTCGGCCTGCCGCAGCAGGTCCACGACCACGATGTCCGCGCCTTGCTGCGCAAGCGTCAGGGCGATGGCACGGCCCATGCCGCGGGCGCCGCCGGTGATGAACGCGACCTTCTCGTCGAGCAGGCCCATGCTTTCCTCTTCTCGGTCTGGTGTCTTCGAAGTCCCAAGTCGCCGGCTGCTCACGCCGCCTGCGATGCCTCGCCGATCCTCGCCCGGGCCCGCCGGCCCCGAGATCGTCGGCGCCCCGCGAGCTGGCGGACGCGTTCCGCCGCCTCCGGGCTGTTGAGCGCGGCCGCCACCGCGATCGCGGCGGCCTGCACGAGGTACGTCACCGAGCCTGGCGCCCCTGTCGCGCTGAGGAACGCGTCGAGCTGGCTGAGGAAGACCGCGCCGACCGCTGTGCCGACGATCCGCCCGCGACCGCCCCCGAACGCCGTGCCGCCGATCACTACGGCGGTGATCGTCGCGAACAGATACGGGTCCCCGATCGACGTCGCCGGTGTCTGGAGGTAGCCGGCGAGCACGATCCCCGCTGTCCCGAAGCAGAGTGCCGCCGCCATGTAGGTGCCGATGACGTACCGGGAGACGCGCAGGCCGGACGCGCGGGCCGCAGCCGCGTTCGCGCCCACGGCGATCATCCGGCGACCCCAGACCGTGCGACTGTTGACCAGATAGATCACGATGACGAACAGGGCCGCGACCAGCACCGTGTTGGGAATCCCGGCGGTCCTGTCGATGGCCAGACGGCTGAGGCCGCTCGGCGCCTCGTCGAGGACGCCCCCGCTGTAGCTCTGCAGCGCCCCGACCAGCAGCGCGTTCACCGCGAGGGTCGCCACGATGGGCGTGATCCGCAGCTTCGTGATGGCGATGCCGTTGAGCAGGCCCGCGACCAGGACGGCGGCGAGGGCCAGGAGGATCGAGACCAGCAGGCGGTCGCCCTGTCCGTGTGCATGACCGGTGACGATGGCGGCGGCCAGCGCGATGGAGCCCGGCGCCGACAGGTCCATCCCGCCGGACTGCACGGTCAGGCATTGACCCACGGAGGCGATCGCGAGAACCGCCGCGAACGGCAGCATGGAGAGCAGTGCCGAGCTGCTGAGCGTCCCCGGCTCCAGGACTGCGCAGAGCAGCACGAGACCCGCCAGGGCGACCCACACCATCAACAGCTCGCGGCGGGCCACGCTGCGCACTCCGCGCCCCAGGCCTCCGCGAGTTCCGACGCCGCCCTCAGTCATCGGAGCTCCTGACGCGCGAGTAGATCCCCGCCGCGACCAGCGCGAGGATGCCGACCATGTAGGTCTGCCAGGCCGTGTTGAGGTTCAGGAACGTCACCGACGAGTTGATGAGGACGATCAGGAACGCGCCGGCAAGGGCTCCGATGAAGGCGCCACGGCCACCTGTGAGGCTGGCTCCTCCGACCACGACCGCGGTGATGCTGTACAGCGTATAGGCGACCCCCGCGGTCGGATTCCCGGCGCCCACCTGATTCATCAGCATCAGGCTGGCCAGGAACACGAGCAGCCCGCACACCAGGTAGGCGCTGAGCTGGATGAGCCGAACGCGGACCCCGATGGCGTGGGCATGGTCGGTCGACGAGCCGACGCCACGCAAGGCGACGCCCCAGGTCGAGCGGCGCATCGCGTAGTCGAGCGCCAGGCCCAGGACGACGGCCGCGATCGCAGCCCACGGCACGAAGCCCACCGTGCCGGCGATCGTCGCGAGGACATCGGGAGCGATCTGCCCGCCGGGTTGAGGGCGAAGCAGCAGCGACAAGCCCTGCAGCGCTGTGAACGTAACGAGTGTCGTGAGCAACGGTGGGATGCCGAGCAGCGTCGGCGCGAAGTTCACGACCGCCACCGCGCACGCGATGCCGAGGAGCAGCAGCCATCCGAGGGCCAGCGCGCCGCTCGACGATCCCGGCGTGATGACGAACGAGGCGACGACCGTCAGGAATCCCATGAGGGGCCCGACCGAGAGGTCGATGCCGCCGACGATCATCACGGCCTGCTGTGCCAGGCTCACGAAGGCCAGGGCCGCGAAGAGCATCAGGATCCCGGTGAAGGCCCGCCCGGTGAGGAAGAAGTCGTTCTGCGTGCTCGTGTACGCGGCCAGCGCCGCCGCCACCGCGAGCGTGATCGCAGGCGGCGCGAGATCGCCGCGAAGGAAGCGCAGGAGCCGGGACGACCGCTCGGACGTGCGTGCGGCGGCGCCCGACGCGCTCGACGTCAGCGCCGCTTCCACCATCGCCTGCTCGGTGACCTCCGCGCCGGCGAGCTCGCGCACGACCTGCCCGCGCGACAGCACGAGCACGCGATCGCACAGGCCTTCGAGCTCGACGTGCGAGGAGGAGACCACGACGGCCGCGCCACCCGCCGACACGGCATCGCGGAGCAGCGTGTAGATCTCCGCCCGCGCGCCGACGTCGACGCCCTGGGTCGGTTCGTCGGCGAGGATGACCTTGGGGCGCTGCTCGAGGACCCTTCCGAAGACGGCCTTCTGCTGGTTGCCGCCCGACAGGCGGTCGATGCGCGTGTCGATCGTCGGGGTCTGGATGTCCAAGCCGTCGATGCGCGCGGCGATGGCTTCGCGCTCGCGCATCGGTGACACGAAGCCGAGGCGCGAGTACGCGCCGAGGTTGCCGATCGCCATGTTCTCCCGCACCCCGAGCCCCCCGAGGAGGCCCTCGCGATGGCGATCGCTCGGAACGAACGCGATCCCGTGCGCCGCCGCATCGAGCCCGCCGCCGAGGGGCACCTTGGTGCCGGAGACGGTCAGCCGCCCGCGGCAGGGGACCAGGCCCGCCAAGGCTCGGATCAGCTCGCGCTGCCCGTTGCCCTCCACGCCGGCGAGCCCGACGATCTCGCCCGGATGGACGTCGAAGGTGATGTCGGAGAACCGATCGCCGCGCAGCCCGTCCGCCGCGAGGACCGGCTGGTCCGTCGACCGCTCGGTCGGACGCTTGGGCGGGAACTCGGCGTCGAGCGAGCGACCGACGATCTGCGTGACGATCTCGTCCTGCGTCGTGCGCTCGGCGTCAAGGACGCAACGCAGCACGCCGTCGCGGAGCACGCTGACGCGGTCGCAGATCTCCAGGACCTCGGCGATGCGATGAGAGATGTAGACCACGGCCGTCCCGGCCGCGGCGAGCGAGCGGACCTGCTCGAACAGCGTCGCCACGTCGTCGGCCCCAAGGTGCTCGGTCGGCTCGTCGAGCACGAGCACCTGCGGCGACTGCGCGAAGGCCTTGCAGAGCTCCAGGACGAAGCGCGCGTCGGGGCCGAGGTCGCGAACGGCCGCGGTCGGCTCGATCGCCCGGCGCGTCGTCCAGGAGGCGAGGACCTCCTCCGCGCGCGCGGGGGCCGAGGCCCATCCGGGTCGCCGCTCGGGGGCCTGTCCGAGCCAGAGGTTCTCCGCGACGGTGAGGTCCGGCATGAGCGCCGGCTCCTGGTGGACGATGGCGAGGCCCAGCTCGCGGGCGAGCGCGGGACTGGCGCGCTCGAGCAGCCGACCGCCGACCCAGACGTCGCCCTCGTCCGCCTCGACCGTTCCGGCGGCGACGCCGACGAGCGTGGACTTGCCCGCTCCGTTCTCACCGACGAGGCCGTGGATCTCGCCGGGTCCGACGTCGATGTCCACGTCGCTCAGGGCGCGCACGCCCGGATAGGTCTTCGTGATGCCGCGAAGCGCCAGGGCGGAGCCGCTCGCGCCGGTCGGCCGCGCGGCCGCAGCCTTCGTCACGGCTGACGAGACCCTTGCGTCGCCGGTCATGCCGTGTCGCCGGCAGGCTCCCGCTCACCGAGCAACAGGACGCGCAGCGGCGAGCCGGAGCCGCTCTTGATCTTCAAGGGAAGCGCCAGGAACAGGCCCGTCGGCGGCGCGGCCGCAAGGCCGACGAGGCCCTCGATGATCGGGATGCCGCGCGGCAGGAACCACGTGGTGTGCCCAGGCCCGCCTTCGTCCGGCCCGTCGCACGCGCTCGTGTCGCAGCCCCAGGTGTCCGAAGCGACGGCCGCGACACCGGCCTCGGCGACGTATCGGCATGCATCGTCCGTGAGGCCCGGCTCGTTGCGACCCCACCACGGGAGCCCGTCTTCGTCGACGCGGTCGAGGTAGCGCTCCCAACCGAAGTCGAAGACCGCAATGTCGCCTCTGGTCAGCACGAAGCCCGCCTCGGCCTCGGCGGCGCGCAGGCGCTCGAGGCCGACCGGCTCCCCCGCCGGCGCGGGTGGCGTGAGGTCGTACTTCTTGTACGGACGGATGAGGGCGTCGGCCGGCAGCTCGTCGATCGTCTGCGCGCCGGCGTGCATGTGGGCCGGCGCATCGATGTGCGCGCCGGTGTGTTCGGAGATGGTGAGGGTCTGGGCGTAGTAGCCGTGCTCCTCGAGGTTGCGCGCACGAGAGTCGATCTCCAGCGGCGGGTGGCCGACGAACGCCCCCATCCCGGGCTCGAGGACCGGCGTGACGTCGTGGACGTCCAGGCGCCCGAGTGCCTGCATCACGTCGCTGACAACACCCTGCGTGAGCGCGCTATCGCTGATTGTCACGTTCGGTGTACCTCCTCTTCGACGTTGCCGGCCCGCGGCCACGCTACTTCTCCAGTGCGGCGATCTCCTGGGGCGACAACGCCATCGAGAGGTCTGCGTCCGGCGGCAGCGACCTGTCGCACTTGGGGATCTGCTTCGTCAGCGTGTCGACGTAGACCGGCATATTGAAGTACGTCGGCTTGTCGCTCGGGCCGAGCTCGGGAGCGCTGATCCCCTGGTAGCTGGCGATCGCCTTGGCCAGAGCCAGAGGCGGAGCGTTGCCCGAAGCATCGATCGAGAACATGTTGAACCCAGGGTCGCTCTTGAGCTCCTCGTGCAGCTGGCACACCACCCGATTGGTCATGCCTTGACCGGCGATGGCAGGAAGCTTCCGGTCTGCGCCCTTGAAGGCGCGGATGACCGCTGGCGCCGTCGCCATGTAGGTGTCGACAACGCCATCGATCTGCCGGTACTTGCCGACAGCCGCCGCCATGGCCTTCGCCGTCGCGGCGGTGTCCCAGTTGCCGACGACGTGGTTGTTCTGGAGGAACTCGACGTCGGCGCCCGTGCTCTGGATCGCCTTCCGCATCGCCGCGATGATGGCGGGATCCTGGCTGTTGCTCGCGGGCCCGCCGACGAGGAGGATCTTCGCGGTGCCCTCGGTCGCGTCGTCCATGAACTTCACGAACTTCTGCGCAGCGTCGTCGAAGTTCTCGACGACGCTTGCGGCGACGGCGCTCGGCACCACATCGTCCCCGATCGGGGAGTTGCTCGTGCCGACCTTCAAGCCCTGCTGCTGCGCCTGGCGGAAGGCCGGCACCGACAGCGGTCCGAAGTCCGGGTAGGCGTACACGACATTGAACCCCTGGGCCGCCCAGCTGCTCACCGCGTTGGCGTACTTCTGCGCGTCGAGGTTCGCGTCGTAGTAGCGCACGTCGGTCACGTTCCTGCAGACCTGCCTGAACTTCTCGTTCAGCGCGCGGACCTGGAGTCGCCAGGTGTTGCCGCCGAAGCCGTCGAGCAGTCCGATCTTCATGGGCTTGGTGCCGCAGTACTTCTCCATCGAGAAGCTCAGCTCACCGATCTTCAGCTCGATCGGCTTCTCCGATCCTGAGGACGAGTCCGCGGTGCCCTGACCCGCGGCGGTCCCAGTGCCGCCGGCGCTCGAACCGTCATCGCCGCCGCACGCCGTCAGGCCCAACGCGGCCGCGGCGACGAGGCCGATCGCCAATGGCCAGCGACCACCGACGAGGCGGCGAAGCGCGCTCCTCATTTCCTCCCCCTCCTGATCGTGCACCCGATGTGTGGCGGTACCCAAAGGTGGGTGCTGGGCGCACGATATCGGCGGGGCGAGGGGCTGTCAACACAAGTGTTTACTCTTGAGCCACCATCCGGGCGTCACCCCGAGGGCGCGCGATCAGCGACCCGTGTACGCCGCCTTGCCCGGGCCTTCGGTCAGGAACGAACGCACCGCGTTCTTCAGGTCCTCGGTGTCGAAGAGGGCTCCAGAGACCTCGGGAACGACCTCGTCGGCGGCGCGGGCGCCGCGCTCCTTCTGGGCGCGCACGATCACCTTGGTGGCGGCGTGGGCCCGCGTGGGGCCGTTGGCGATCTTCAGCGCAAAGGCACGCGCAGCCTCGTCAAAGTCATCCTGAGGCAACACGCGGTTCACGACGTTCCAGCGCTCGAGCGTCGCGGCGTCGTACAGCTCGCCCGTGTATATGAGCTCCTTGGCGCGCGCCGGGCCGGCCCGCTCCGCCAGCCGCTGGGGTCCTCCCATGGACGGCGTAAGGCCAACGACGATCTCGACCAGCCCGAACCTCGCGCGCTCCGACGCCAGCAAGATGTCCGACGCCAGTGCGATCTCGAACGCCGCCGTCAGGCACAGCCCGTGCGCCGCGAAGATCGTGGGGACGGGCAGGTCCTCCAGGCGTTGGATGACCGCCAGCAGCGACTGCCACAACCCACGGCCACGATCGGCCGACATACCGTCGAAGACCTTCCCGACGTCGACGCCGCCGCTGACGACCTTCCCCTCCGCGCGGATCAGCACGCCCCTCGGCGGCTGGTCGACCAGCCGGTCGACTGCGTGCTCGAAGCCTCGGAAGACGGGCTCGTCGAAGAGGTTGAGCGGTGGACTGTCGAACGTGACGACGGCCAGCGGGCCGTCCTGCTCGAGGCGGACGACGTCGCTCACTCCGTGTCCTTCGAGAGACCGTCGAGGGTGATCGCGGCGAACGCGGCTGCGACCTGGGCGGCGTTGTACTGACCATCGGGCCGAAACCAGCGATGTGTCCAGTTGAGCATGCCGAAGATGGCGTTCATCGCCAGGCGCGAGGGCACGTCGGCGCGGATCGTGCCGTCGGCGATCCCGTCCTCCAGGATCGAGCGGACGATCGCCTCGTAGCGGCGCATCTTCTCGACCGCGTCGCGCGTCCAGGTGGTGTCGGCGCCGGTGATCCTGCGCATCTCCTGCACCAGCACCGACCACTGCGGGAAACCCCGCTCGTGCGTGCTCATGTGATGCGCGATGATCAGCTCGAGCTTCTCGCGCGGCGCGTTGTCGCGCATCGCGATCTCCTCGGCGGCCGCCAGGTTCTGCTCGAGCATCCCCGAGCAGACCTCCTGGAACAGCTCCTCCTTGCTGGAGACGTAGTAGTAGACGGACGCGCGATCCGTGCCCGCTCGCTCGGCGATGTCGGAGAGCGTGGTGCGGTCGTAGCCCTCCTTGCTGAAGACCTCGGCCGCGTGCGCTATGAGCTCCTCGCGTCGCGCGGCATACGCCGCCTGGTCCTTCGCCCGCGCCGTCTTCCGGCGGCGGCCGAGCTGGCTGGACGACGTTTCGCGGCGCTTCTTGTCGGTCATCCCGAGCTGCCTCCTGCAGCGGTGTGGGTCATGGCGCACTCACACGGCATCGGGTACCCCCTGGCCTGTCCGGTACGCCTCAACGGCGGCTTTGACGCCGACCTCCGCAACCCAATCGCGGATGGCCTGAACCGACGGCGCCGCGTGCAGCAGGGCGTCCATCTCGGCGACGCCGGCGGTTGCGCCACGCGGACCGGTGGCCTCCGCTGCCCGGTTGATCGACAGCTTCTTGATGCGCAGCACGTCGGCCGGCATGCGGGCGACGCGCTCGGCGAGCTCCTCGGTGGCGCTGATCAGCTCGTCCGCGGGGACCGCTCGGTTCGCCCAGCCCCACTCGACGGCGGTGCGGCCGTCCAGCGTGTCGCCGGCCACGAACGCCAGCTCCTTGGCGCGCTTGGGGCCGACCAGCGGCACCCACAACGGCGTCACGAAGCCGCCACCGACGGGGATCATCGCCTGGCCGATCTTGACGTCCTCCGCCACGATGGTGATGTCGGCGTAGGTGCACAGCTGGGTCGCCCCGCCGATGCAGTAGCCGTGGACGGCGGCGATGATCGGCTTCGGGTGATCCCAGAGCTCGAGCCAGCCGTCGACGTATCGCTGGAGCCGCTCCCGGTCCGCGATCGGGTCGAACGACGCCGACTCGAGGTCGAGCGCCGCCAGGTCGTAGCCCGCGGAGAAGCCACGGCCTTCGCCGCGGATCCCGATGACGGTGCCTCCATCGGCTTTCAGCGCCGCGAGCGCACCGCTGAGCTCGTCGAGCAGGTCGTGCGACAGCGCGTTCGCGGACTCGGGGCGGTCGAGCACGATCCAAGTCATGAAGCCGCGGTCCTCGAGCCGGATGTGATCGTAGTCAGCCACGAGCGCTCTCCCTCGAGCGGTTCGGTTCAGCCACCGACACCACCGGCGCCGCCCACCGCGGCAGACGGCGTTCCAGGAACGCGGCGCGTCCCTCCTCGGCCTCGGCACCGTCCGCCAGGCGGACGGCCAGGCCGGTCGCCAGCGCCAGTGCCTCCGGCGCCGGCGCCGCGCGCCAGCCACGCGCGAGCTGCTTGCATGCCGCGATCGCCTCCGGGCCACCGGCGACGAGTTGCTCGGTCCACCGCTGCACCGCGGCGTCCAGCGCCGAGGCGGGCACGCTCTCGTTCACCAGCCCCACCTCGCGGGCGCGCATGCCGTCGAACGTCGCTCCGGTGAGCAGGAGATCGCTCGCGTCCGCCGGCCGCAGCCTGGGGACGACGGTCAGGGCCGCGAGCGTCGGAGCCTGCCCGAGGCGCGGTTCCGGCAGGCCGAACGTCGCGTCGGTCGCCGCGATGGCAAGGTCGCAGGCGGCCACGATCCCCACCGCAAGCCCCAGACAATGGCCTTCCACACGCGCGAGGACGGGCAGCGGCGACTGTGCGATCGCCTCGTAGAGACCGGCGACAGCCGCTGCCGTGTGGGCGACCGGAGCGGCCTCTTTCAGGTCGGCGCCCGACGAGAAGGTCGCACCCTGGCCGGTGAGCACGACGACGCGGGTCTCGTCGCGCCGGGACAGGTGGTGGATCGCCTCGGCCAGGCTCTCGAGCACCGCCGTGCTCAGCGCGTTGCGCGTGCGCTGGACGTCGATCGCGACACGGGCGACGACCCCGTCGGTGACGCGGACGATCATGTGGCGTTCCGCTCGTGCCAGTGGTCTTCGGCGCCGTCGAGCGCGGCGTGCTTGACCTTGAAGGTGGGCGTGTGCTCGAAGTGCTGGTGGAACGCGACGAACCGCGGCACCTTGAAGGAGCTTAGGTGCTGCTCGAGGTACTCGAAGACCTCGCCTGCGGTCAGCGCGGCGCCGGGCCGGCGCACGATCCGGGCGAGGATCTCCTCGCCGCGGAACTCGTCGGGGACACCCACGACGACGGCTTCGTCGATCGCTGGGTGGTCCTCGAGGACCAGCTCGATCTCCCGCGGGGCGATGTTCTCCCCAGACCGGCGGATCATGCTGCTCTCCCGCCCGATCAGCACGAGCTCGCGGCCTTCGGTGACGTATCCGACGTCACCGGTGATGAACCAGCCGTCCTCGGTGAAGGCCGCCTCGGTGACGTCCGGCGCGTTGAAGTACTCGCTGAAGACAAAGCGACCGCGCACCTCGATCCGGCCCCGGACACCGGGTGCGACCGGTACCCCGGCGTCGTCGACCACCCGGAACTCTGCCAGACCGTCGATCGCCCGCCCCGTCATCATGCCCGGCACCGTCTTCTCGAGGACGTCGTTCGGATATCGACCCGCCTTCGGGCTCCCGGTCGTCGTGATCTGCAGCGTCTCGGTCGAGCCGTAGAAGGTCATGCCGATGACGCCGAAGCGCTCCTGGAACGCGGCCCAGTGGTCGTTGCGCCCGGCGATCACCGTCCACCGCAGCGTGTGGCGCCGATCGTCGCTGCGAGGCGGCTGGGCGAGCAGGAAGCTGGGGACCGGTGCCATCAGGTTCATGTGGGTGGCCCCGTAGCGATCCACCAGCTTCCAGAACGCCGACGTGGAGTAGCGCGACTGCTGGACGACGTCGATGCCCAGCCGGCACGCCGTGATGACGTTCAGGATGAGGCCCGCCTGGTGATAGAGCGGCAGGAAGTTCAGGATGCGCTCGTCCTCGCCGAAGTAGTCGGCGAACCAGTCCGCGAACTCGGCGATCGCGCCGTGCGTCCGGACGACGGCCTTCGGGAGGCCGGTCGTGCCCGAGCTGTGGAGGATCAGCGCGGGGTCGCCGGGCGTCGGGACGAACGGCTCGTAGTCGTCCGCGCGCCTCGCCTCGATCGGCACGACATCGCCGCCGCGGTAGCCGGAGATCCCCGCCACGACGGGACGCGAAGGCAGCCGGTCGACGGCCTGCGCCACGACGCCGGCGGTATCGGCGTCCGCCACGACCATCGCCGGCTCCAGGAGCCCGAGGTACGCCGTCAGCTCCCTCGTCTTGAAGTGGTGGTTGACCGGGGCGGGCACGGCTCCGGCCAGCACCGCGCCGGCCAGCGTCGCGGTGTAGTCGACGCGCGGAAGGGCCACGAGCGCGACGCGATCTCCCGTGCGGAGGCCGCTGCGCCGCAGCGCCGCTGCGACCGTGCAGGCCCTGGCAAAGAACTCGGCGTAGCTCAGCGATTCGACCGGCGGCTGGTCGAGGTCCTCGACGTAGGACAAGAACGGCGAGCCGCCACGGTCCCGGGCGAGGCTGAACACGTCGACGAGCGTGCGCACGCTCGCCACGGCGGTGTGCTCGCTACCGGTGCTTCGGTGGCTCAACGACTGATCTCCCCTTGTCACCGCCGGGCTCGCCTGCGCCCGGGCCACCGAGCACGTAGTCCTCGAGGCGCGCGGACCGCGTCATCTTCCAGAAGTCCAGGATCCGAAACGGATTCGTGTACACGACGCGCCCCCGCGCGTTGCGGTAGTACGTGGTGAATCCCTTGTGGGACCAGATCATGTTGTCGTTGGCCTCGTCGACCCGCCGGTTGTAGTCGTCGAACACCGACGGCTTGACGTCGGCCGACGCCGCGCCGGCCTCGCGCATCTTGCCGAGCAGATCCACCACGTACCCGAGCTGGCACTCGACCGTGTTGATGTAGCTGCCGCCATGCCCGGGGGCGGCGTTCGGGCCGTACAGGCAGAACAGGTTCGGGAAACCGGGTACGGTCAGGCCGAGATAGGCGCGGCCGTTGTCGCCCTCCCACACGGTGCTCAGCTCTCGGCCGTCGGCCCCTTGCACCTGCACGCTCGACAGGAAGTGCACGACGTCGAAGCCTGTGGCGAGGACGAGGGCGTCGACCTCGACGAGGCGGCCGCTCCTCGTGCGGATCCCTTCCGGCTCCACGCGCACGATCGGGTCGACGACGAGCTCGACGTGGTCGCGACGAAGCGCGCGGAACCAGCCGTTGTCGAGCAGCATCCGCTTGCCGAAGGGCGGATACGCGGGCAGCGTCGTCTCCAGCAGCTCACGGTCGCCGCCGAGCTCGCGCTCCATATAGCGCGTGAAGAAGCGCCGGTGGCCGGCGTTGATCGCGTTGATCGACCGCCCCGCGTCGTCCCAAGACCGGTCGATCTGCAGGGAGTCGTGGATCTTGTCGTTCAACAGCCAACCCAGGCGAGCGCGGTACCAGGCGCGGTAGACGGGCACGCTGCGCATGAGGCTCCGTACCGCCATGTCGATCGGCTTGTGGAACTCCTCGAACGGCGCCGCCCATTGCGGACTGCGCTGATAGATCGTGAGCGACTTCACCGAGTCGACGACCGCCGGGACGAGCTGCATCGCGCTGGCGCCCGTGCCGACCACCGCGACTCGACGGCCGGCAAGCTCCGCGTCCGGCGGCCAGTCCGCGGTGTGGTAGACGGGACCGGCGAAGTCCTCGAGACCGTCGATCGGGGGGATGGACGGCTTGCCGAACGCGCCGACCGCGCTGATCAGCACGTCGGCCCAGTGCTCTCGGCGGGCACCGTCGGGACCCTGGAGCTCGAGCTGCCAGGCCGAGCGGTCGGCGTCGAACCGAGCGCTCGTGACCTCGGTCCGCAAGCGGACGCGGCTGGTGACGCCGTGCCGGTCGGCGACCTGCTTCAGGTACTCCTTGAGATGGAGCTGAGGCGCGTAGTAGTACGCCCAGTCGGCCGGTTCGTACGAGAAGGAGTACAGGTGGCTGGCGGTGTCGACTCCGCATCCCGGGTACCGGTTCAGGTGCCAGGTGCCACCCGCATCGTCCGACCGCTCGAACAGGACGACCTCGGCGCCGTTGCGCATCATCGCGATCGCGGCCCCGATCCCGGAGACGCCCGCTCCGACGATCGCCACCGTGAGGCCGGCGAGCGGCCGCCCGCCGTCGCCGGGAGAGGCATCGACATGTGTCCTCAGCGAGACGTCGAGCTCGTTGGTCAGATACTCCGCGTACTCCCCCGGCACCTCCTCGCCCATCGTGAAGCTGAGGATCTCCAGCGCCTCGTCGGCTTCGAAGCGCCCGACGGCCGCCGGCTTGCCCTCGAGCCACTCGCGGATCGCCTCGGCAGCCGCCTCACGGACCTCGGCCTGGACGTCCTCGGGCAGGCCGCCGCCGTCCGCTCCGCTCAGGCCTCGCACGCGCTCCGGGCGGTAGCGGTCGCTCAGCCAGCCGCGCTCGCCGGTGAGCTGGACCAAGGTGGCGATCAGCGTCGGGACGTTCGCGTTGGCGACCGCCTTCGGCGCGTCCTCGGGCCGCAGGACCGGTGACGCCACACCGGACGGCACCGTCAGGACCGAGTCGCCGTCGGCATCGCCGAGCGAAGCCTCGACGTCCGGCGCGGCGACGGGCGCGTCGTCCCACGCATCGTCGATCCGAGTTGATCGCGGAGCTGATTGATGGGCTGGCATGCGAAACTGAGGACGCCGACGTGCGAGCTGCGAGCTCGGCACGAGCGGCCCTCGGAGCGAGACGTTCGGCACTACCCTGCGCTGCGCACCGGTCGCTGGTCGGCCGGCCGGCGGGAGCGTAACCGAACACCTCGAGTGCGTCAACATTTGCGTTGACAGGGGATCCGTCCGATCCTACGATGTCCACTGTGCCCCGTTCGCTCGAAGGCATGACCATGTTCGTCTCGGGTGCCAGCCGCGGCATCGGCCTGGCGATCGCCGAGCGCGCGGCCCGCGACGGCGCCAACATCGCGCTCATCGCCAAGACTGCCGAGCCCCACCCCAAGCTCGAGGGGACCGTGTACACCGCAGCCGAGGCGATCGAGTCCGCAGGCGGCCGGGCGCTTCCGATTGTCGGCGACATCCGCGACGAGCAGCAGGTGCTCGACGCGGTCGCGCGGACCGTCGAGACGTTCGGCGGCATTGACATCTGCGTGAACAACGCCAGTGCCATCAACCTGGCCGGGACAGAGGCCATGGACCTGAAGCGCTACGACCTGATGCAGGACATCAACACGCGCGGGACGTATGTCGTCAGCAAGGCCTGCGTCCCGCACCTCAAGCGGGCCCGCAACCCGCACGTGCTCACGCTGTCGCCGCCGATCAATCTCCGGCCGCACTGGCTGAAGGACCACGTGGCCTACACCATCGCCAAGTACGGGATGTCGCTCTGCACGCTCGGCATGGCCGCGGAGTTCGCCGACGACGGCATCGCGTTCAACGCGCTGTGGCCCAAGACCCTGATCGCCACCGCGGCGGTGCGCAACCTCCTCGGTGGCGACATCGCGATGGCGCGGTCGCGCAAGCCGGAGATCGTCGCCGACGCCGCCTACGCCGTTCTCACTCGCCCCTCGCGCGAGTGCACCGGGAACCTGTACCTCGTCGAGGACGTCCTGGCCGAGGAAGACGTCACCGACCTCAGCAGCTACGCCTACGCCGGCGCGGACGCCGATCTGCAGGTGGACCTCTTCGTCGACGAGCTGTCGGCGTCGGCGAGCTGAGGCCGCCCGTTCGCGCGCTGTTGTCGTAGACCGCCCCGGTCGAGAAGCTCCACTCGTCGGAGGCGAGCCGCCCACGGAGATCGGGCGCGTCTGGTCCGCGATCGCCGCGTCGAACGTTCCCGGCGCGATCGCGCTGACCAAGGCTGGTCGACGCCCTTCGGTCGAACTTCCAACCGCACGCCGCGCCCGACGAGTCGGTCCCGAGCCAGCTCCTGGATGCCAACGCGAGACTCTTCGTCAACACGATTGTTGACGATCGTGGCGTCAACGCGTACGATGCCGGCGCCGCAGGCGCAAGGGCGGTGTTCGGTCGGGATCGCCGTCGTTCCCCGAACCAGCACGAACACGGAGACGAGATCATGACGGACGTCGTCATCGCATCGACCGCACGCACCGCCGTGGGCTCCTATGGGAGGTCGTTGCGCAACGTTCCCCCGAGTGAGCTCGGAATCCATGCCGCCCGAGCAGCGCTCGAGCGTGCGCGCATCGCTCCCGAGCAGGTGGAGCAGGTCGTGTTCGGCAACGTCATCCACACGGAGCCGGCGGACATGTACATGGCGCGCGTCGTCGGCATGGGAGCAGGGATCCCGAAGGAGACTCCCGCCTTTACGGTCAACCGCCTATGCGGCACGGGAGTCCAGGCGATCGTGTCGGCGGTGCAGGCGATCCAGTCCAATGACGTCCAGATCGCCCTCGCGGGCGGCGCCGAGTCGATGAGCCGTGGGCCGTACTGGGTGCCCAGCGCGCGGTGGGGCGCACGGATGGGCGACGCCGAGGTCGTCGATCCCGTCAACGGCGCGCTCACCGATCCCTTCCACGACATCCTCATGGGGGTGACCGCGGAGAACCTGGCCGAGCGCCACGAGATCAGCCGCGAGCAGCAGGACGCCTTTGCCGCCGAGTCGCACCGGCGGGGCGCGCCCGGCCCCGCCGCCCCGCGGGCCGGCCCCCGGGATGCCCCCCCCCCCGCCCCCCGCCCCCACCGCCCCCCCCCCGGCGCCGCCCCCCC
>Ga0081539_10000551_pt1 | contig 77349 bp, 68 predicted proteins | sample TabmetS4T2R2_FD_71023 | JGI IMG/M metagenome (GOLD analysis project Ga0081539, IMG submission 71023) | Tabebuia heterophylla rhizosphere microbial communities from the University of Puerto Rico - S4T2R2 | ecosystem: Host-associated > Plants > Roots > Rhizosphere ...
CCTGCTATACGCGGATGAAGGCCAATCGACATCATCTTGGGATACTCCTCTTTGCCTTCCTGCCAGAGCTCATCTAACCCACGCTTACAGGTGTCAAAAAAATCTGCAGGACTACCATACCCCTGCGGGAGGACATAGCGGCCATCGTTATAGGTCATCGAGTAAGGCACAATGAGATGGCGAGTTCCGTTCACTTGCGTGAAGTAGGGCAGGTCATCATTGTAGGCGTCGGAGTCGTACTCGAATCCGCCTTCCTCTACCAGGAGTTCGCGCGTGTTCACACTGGCACCGTAGCGACAATACCATCCTAGTGGTCGCTCTCCGCACGTTTTTTGAATTGACTCAATCGCCCACTGCATATGCTGCTTTTCCTCCTCACGACTAAAGCGCCATTGCTCACTCCAGCGCCAGCCGTGCGAACAGGGTTCGTGCCCACTCTCTCGAATCCACTGCCCGACCTCAGGATTACGCTCTAATGCAACCGCACAGGCAAAGAAGGTGACCTTTATTTTGTACTCATCGAAGAGACGCATGAGCCGCCAGATGCCTACGCGGCTGCCGTACTCATACACCGACTCTGTGCAGAGGTCGCGATATTGCGGACCCATGGCATAGTTAATCTCTGCCAGTCCGTCATTGCGGTCATCCCCGGCTGGTTTTGAATACTCAGAACCCTCTTCGTAATTGACCACCAAGTTTACGGCGACGTGGGCGTTGTTTGGCCAAAAGACTTTGGGGAGACGCCTTCCATAGCCGACGAAATCGCGTTTAGGACCTGGGATGTCACGATCGATTAGTTGCATAAGTTATTCCTCCTTTAACCACGAACGCTAGCGCATGTTGCCTTTAGCGGTCAAGAAAAGCAGTACAGATCGGAAACGTGGCGATTCTGGGAATCATGGCATTATTGGAAACTTGACAGTATCCAAGCCCCAAGCATAATGCTCAGCGACTCGTTTCCTACCGAAGAAAAAGGAGTGCTGACATGAGTACATTCATGTTGATTCACGGTGGCTGTCACGGGGCGTGGTGTTGGTACAAAGTCGTGCCCGCACTAGAAAAGAAAGGCCACACTGTCATCGCTCCGGACTTACCCAGTCATGGCAGAGACAAAACTCCTGTGTCTGCCGTGACCCTGCAAACCTACGTTGATACAGTCTGTGACATTCTCGACGCTCAGCGCGAACCGATTGTGTTGGTGGGACATAGCATGGGTGGTGGGATTATTACCCAGGCGGCTGAATACCGATCGGACAAAATCAAGACGCTGGTGTACTTAACCGCACTGCTACCAGCCAATGGGGAATCTATGGGGAAAGTTTTGCGGCGTAATACTGCGACCGTGTTAGCGAACAATTTTATTACCAGTGCAGACCAAAGTGCCTCGATGGTGCGTGAGGAAGTCCTCGTGGAAGGATTTTATGAAGATTGTTCAGCTGAGGATGTAGCGTTAGCTAAGCTGTTGCTGACGCCGCAAGCAACGGCTCCGTTGCGAGCGAAGCTGCAGACCAGTGCCGAACGCTTCGGGCGTATTCCTCGGGTGGCCATTGAGTGTCTTCGCGACCGTGCGCATTCACTGTCCTTCCAAAGGAGTACGTACACGACCTTTCCCTTTCAGAAAGTAATTTCGATGGATACGAGTCACTCGCCTTTTTTCTCAGCACCTGACGAACTCGCGGCGCATCTAGCGGTGCTCTAGGAAAACTTTCCTTGCTTGCGCTTGGGCGAGTGCTACTTTAGTATCACTCGCATAGACGTGCTTTTTCCCGCGTCTCGTCCGGAGTTGGAATACGTGCGATGTCTGCCAACAACTTCTGGCATTGTGGCTTTAGTAACTGGACGATCGCCTCGCGTAACTGTTCGAGCGTCAGTTCCACAGTAGCCCTTACCATTCCTCACCGGAAAGATTTTCCACCTATCCTAGCGGCAGGTGATCTGCGAAGGCAAGGGAGAATGGACAAGGGAATCGTGCGCGTAGCGCACGCTACACCAACTGACTCTTTCTGGTAAGCATCTGCCTTCCCTTTCAATCGCTTTGCGGTAGTGCTATGCGGCAGGCAAGGAGGGACAGCAATGCCGCAACCAACACCGCCCACGTCGTTTACCACGGCGCCGATGGAAACCCAACATGAGAACGGCCAAGCCTCACTCCATGCAAGCGATACGCAACTCAAAGTTTTGCGCGAGCCGCCGACTGGCAAACAATTTCTCGAAAAGCTGCGCGACGGACGTGTCATTTACTTCGATGGTAAGTTAGTGAAAGATGTCACAACCCATCCCGCCTTTGCGACGAGTGCCCGCTCGTATGCCCGTATGTACGACACGCTGCACGATCCAGCCAAACACGATGTGCTAACTTTTATCACTGAGCGTGGGGCTCGCTCGCATAAATTTTACAAGCTGCCCCGCACTACCCAAGATCTCTTCGAGGCCCGCGACGCCATTGCCGAATGGGCACGTCTTAGTTGGGGGACACTGTCGCGTGGTCCTGACTATAAGGCCGCACTTGTCGGGACGCTGGCCGGTGATGCTGAGTCCTACGGTGAGTTCGCGCCTAACGTGCGCCGATGGTATGAGATGATCACCGACGAGGTGATGTTTGTCAATCTGAGTTTGGCCAATCCGGCTGGTGATCGCTCGAAACCGCCGGGTGAGCAACGTGATGTCTATTTACATGTTGAGAAGGAACGCGACGATGGCATTATCGTACGCGGGGCGCGCTTGGTGTCTACTGGTGCGGCGTTTAGTCATGTCACCTATCTGAGCCAATATATTCCAATAACTGGGTTAGCGGAAAATGAAGCTGACCTCGCACTCGCATTCTTCGTGCCGTTCACTGCGCCAGGGATTAAGTTTATTGGCCGCTACTCGTATGAATACCTGGCCAAGAAGATTGGTTCTCCCTTTGATTATCCACTCTCCAGTCGTTTCGACGAGTCTGATCTCAGTATCGTACTCGACGATGTGTTTATTCCCTGGGAGGACGTGATCGCCTATCGTAATCCCACGGTCGTCAATGGCCTCTTTCCTCGTGGCTTCGCTCAGCGGTTTTCTTTCCATGCTGCAACACGCACGGCAGTCAAGCTTGACTTCATCTGTGGTTTGTTGCTCCGCGCTACGGAGATGCAACAGCGCAGCAATGCTCGCGAAGTACAAGCTGTGATCGGCGAGCTGCTCGGCATGCGCCACAACATTTGGGCGCTGTCCACTGCGATGGCTGCTGACGCACAGCCTGGGCCAGGAGGGTATCTGCTGCCGAACCTGAACTACGCCCTGCAATGGCGTAACGTGTACGGAGACACTTTCACTAAAGCCCGCACCATGTTCCAGAACGTCCTCTCCGGCAACTTAATTCAGATCCCTTCTTCGGCAAAAGATCTCAAGAATCCAGACTCGCGGGAGTGGATCGACCGCTATTGGAAGGCGGCCAACGCCACGGCAGAGGAACGCATTAAACTGATCCGCTTGATTTGGGATCTGTTTCTCTCGGAATTTGCCGGGAGGACCGAAGCGCACGAGCGAAACTTTGCCGGTGGGTACGAAGCGAATCGGGTCGAGACCTATCAGGCGGCAGAACACATGGGCCTCAACGCCAACTTCAAGGCTATGGTCGATGAGTGCATGAGTCACTATGATCTTGACGGCTGGACACATCCGACATGGGCGGATGTTCCTTGGTCGATGCCGGAGGAGTGAGGGAAAAAGAAGGAATTACGGACATCTCAGTTGATGTCTTCTTCAGAGGTGTTGCCGCCCAAAGATATGATGCGAGCGTTGGTGAATGGCGACGTACTTCCGTAAAGAGCTGCTCTTGACTTCCTTACATGTCACCAACTGTTAAGTGTACCGGGAGCTTTAACCCCGGTACATCGCGCTACGAACACGGGTCATTCTTGAACTGCCGGACATCGGCGGTATTCTCCGGCGTCCCATTCTGCGCCCCATCTTGTACCACGACCGTGCCCGTGTTCTGGAAGATCTTGCCGGTCAGCACGTTTCCAGTCCCCAGGTTGGGAGGGAAAAGAGCATCACCAGAAAAGCCCCCTTCTCCACGGATAGCAATATCAGTGTTGTGACAAACCGTATTGTGCGCAACCCGGACCTCAAGGGTATTCCCACTCGCCTCCCCAGTGCTCCCGGCATCTACCTCAATGCCCTTGGCAGGATTGTTTTCCACCGTGTTATGCTCCACGATCACACGCATCTGGTTGCTGTCGGCAATGCCGCCAGGCCGTCCATCCGGGCTTCCTTCGCCGGCGGCGATATACATGCCTTCTCCCGTCTGATTCCGCACCGTGTTCTGGTCAATCGTAACGTCCAGCACATTATTATTGCTGGCACCGATCGGAAAGTTCACTGCGCCTATGCCAGCGATGGCTCCGATCCCTTGATTTCGATGCCCTCCCTCCAAAGTGTTCCCGCGAATCAGCGCGTCGACGTGGTTGCTAGAGCTATTATCAAATCCGCCGACTACCTCGATGCCCACAGCCCCATTGTTCGTCACAGTATTGTCCTTGATGTCGACATCGAGAGTGTTGTCGTCTGCCCCACCAAAACCTCCCTGCACTAGAATGCCACCGCCATTGCTGGAGATGGTGTTACGAGCAAAGGTGGTGTGCCTGAGGACATTGTGATCGCCCTGGGAGTTCAAAAGGATCCCGAAAAATCCATTCTCTTTGAGTTCGTTGTCAGTGAGGGTGGTGTGACTGAGGACCTGGTGTTCGCCCAAGGCCGCCACCACGATCCCAAAGGGGAAATGTTGTATCCGCAAGCCTGTGATGGTGTTATGGCTGGAAATGACCCCGATACCAACGGCAGGAAAAGAGAGAGCAGCCCCTTCCAGCGTGACAGCTGGAGTGCCATCGTCATTGAGGTCACCGTTGATACGTGTCTGCCCGTCACAAAGCAGTGGCAGTGGAGAGTTGACCGCAATGGTCCCGCCACCCGCGAAGGTGATCGTATCAGCACCATTAGTGTTGTTGGCTACAATGATCGCTTCACGCAGTGAGACCTTGCCATCGGCACCAGGCAGATCACTGATCGTTCCTGTGCCACAAGGGCCATCAGCATTGAACGGTGGATCAGCGGTATCGGTGAGGGTGGTGACAACAATGTTCTTAGCCAAGGCCGACGCAGCAAGGTCACCGAGGACCAAGTAACAAGCTGCAGCAAAAACTGTGATAGAACTAGTAGTGATTCTATATGTGGGCATACTGGTTCTCCTTTTTCAAGAAGTCGTAGGCCGGGATAAGGTCGGAGACCGTTCCCGGCAGTTCTTTCGCCATGCCGTGCCGAAAACGCTGCGCTTATTCCGGCCTACGTGCGAGAGCAGTACAAAGAGGCGTGTAGAAATGTGGGTTCCTACAAGCACTTCCTGTGTGGGTGCCACTGGCAGCCTGTCCCATCTGTCGAAGGGCTGGTCCACCAGTGCGACCGACGCAGGACTCATGCGCGACTTACTTGCCCACTCTTCGTTCCACCGCTGCGTCCACAATGCCGCCATCGGTCACCACGAAACTCACCTCCTCGCCGTCGTGCCCGAAGAACAGATCGAGGTGCCCGACGACCCCATTCTCATCCACTGAGGTGTAGGTGCCGGTACAGTCCGCGTTGACCGTATAGGTCCCAGTATAGGCGATGTTGCGCGAGATCACGCCGTTCTCGCTGAATGAGTAGACGCCGGTGAGCGTGCCATCGCCGTTATAATGATCCTGGCCGGCGAAGGCGACCGAGACCGACTGCCCACTCCCCAGATGGACGCCACTACAGTGATAGGCATAGGTCCCTTTGAGCGTACGCAGCGAGCAGGGGGGGTCGCTCCATGCCTGCCCGGGGTGCCCAGCGCCCAAGATGAGAAACCCGATGGCCAAAAGTATGCTAATACCAATCTGTCGTTTCATCGTCATTCCCTCCTGTTTAGTAAAAGGGTTAGTGGTAGGCCGAGATAAGGTCGGAGACCGTTCCCGGCAGTTCTTTGGGCTGGCCGCGCCGGAAACGCTACGCTTATTCCGACCTACGTCCTGCATCCGAGCTACTCGACTATTTAGCTCGTGGTCTGCGCCGCGGCGGCGCCCGGACGTTCGCCAGCACCTGGTCGATGAAGGCCAACAGCTCCGCCAATGAAGCGAAATGCACGCTTTGGCCGGACACCACATGCTCGACGCGCCCCGTGATGGGACCGTGGCGAACGTCACTGTTCGTGCGCAAGTGCACGACAAACGCCCAGTGGACGGACAAACGAGCCATTTCTGTTTGGTGCGGGGTCATAGGGTTGTTCCGTTTCCCTCTTTCGCTTGCAATCGCGTGTACTGTGTGCGAGAAGAGTAAACGCAGGGGAGAACAAAGTCTCAGGAAAGTTGTGGGAAAGTTGTGGGATTTCTTCAGGAGCGGTGGGAAGCAAAAATGCAGCCAGACCAGCTACTTCGCTTTGGTCCCTATCGACTGAACCCTCACACGGGGCAGCTCTGGCAGGGTAAACAAGAAGTGAAGGTGACCCCCAAAGCCGCCGCCGTGCTCCGCTCCTTGCTTGAGCGCCCGGGACAGGTCATCACCAAGGAGGAACTCTTGACCGCGGCCTGGCCTAACACCGTCGTTAGTGATGCGGCCTTGACCACATGCATTCAGGAGTTACGCCAAGCCTTGCACGATCCTGCCCGTAAGCCTCGCTACATCGAGACCATGCATCGGCGCGGGTATCGGTTCATCGCCACGGTGATGGCGGCTCTCGTTCCACCTTCCACGCTTAAAGTTCAACGTGCCCAATCCCCACTCTACAATCCCCAATCCGCAATCCATGTAGTGGGTCGCGAGCCGGAACTTGCACAACTGCACCACTGGTTAGCCAAAGCGGTCAGCGGTGAACGTCAACTCGTCTTCGTGACGGGCGAGCCGGGGATTGGCAAGACCACCCTTCTTGAGGTCTTTGTAGCCGGGGTTCAAGACCAAGAAGAAAGTCAAAAGTCAAAGTTCAAAACGCAAAAGTCAAAACTTTCGCTTCCCCACTCCGCATGCCGCACTCCACACTCCCCAATTTCCGAGGTGTGGGTGGGCCGGGGCCAATGCATTGAGCACTACGGCGCAGGAGAGGCGTACTTGCCGATGCTGGAAGCCTTGGGGCGATTGTGTCGCGGGTCTGAGGGCGGGCAACTCATTGCCATGCTGCGACAGCATGCCCCGAGTTGGTTGGTGCAGATGCCCTCGTTACTCAGCCCGGCAGAGCTGGAAGAACTACAGCGACGGACAGCTGGCGTGACGCGCGAGCGGATGTTACGGGAGTTGGCCGAAGGACTCGAAGTAATCACCGCCGAACGGCTGTTAGTGCTGGTGCTGGAAGACCTGCACTGGAGTGATGTATCGACGTTAGACTTGCTTTCCATGCTGGCCCGTCGTCAGGAGCGGGCCCATTTACTCATCATCGGTACGTATCGGCCGGTGGAAGTACTCACCAGAGATCATCCCCTCAAGGGGATAAAGCAGGAGTTACAACTGCATGGACAGTGTGCAGAGTTGGCCCTGGACTTTTTGAATGAAGCTGCAGTGGGTGAATATCTGGCAGTGAGATTCCCTGTAGGGACGCTGCATGCTGCACCCCTACGAAGCCTAGGGAAGCTCATTCATCAGCGCACGGATGGCAATCCACTGTTCATGGTGAACGTGACCAATGAGCTCGTGGCACGCGAGCTTATTACCCAGCGTGATGGGCAGTGGGAGATCCCAGACACGCTTGCAGACAATAACATTGGAGTACCAGAGAATCTTCGCCAATTGATCGGGCAACAGGTTGCCCGCGTGAACCTTGACGAGCGGAGAATCTTAGAAGCAGCGAGTGTGGCGGGAACCGAGTTCTCTGCCGCAGCAGTAACGGCGGGGGTCCAACAATCCGCTGAGACGGTAGAGACGGTAGAAATACTCTGCGATGGGTTAGTACGCCGAGAGCAGTTCCTCCGAGCACAGGGAACATGCGAATGGCCGGATGGAACCATCACCGCACGGTATGGATTTGTCCATGCCTTGTATCAAGAGGTGGTATACGAACAGATTTCCGCCACGCGACGCAGCCGCTTACATCGGCAGATCGGCGACCGCGAAGAACAAGGCTATGGCGACCGCGCCAAAGAAATTGCTACCGAACTGTCTGTACACTTTGAGCGGGGACGGGATTACCAGCGAGCAATCCTGTATCTGCTGCATGCGGGTGAGAATGCCGTGCGGCGTTCTGCCTATCAGGAGGCAATTACCCTTCTCACTAAGGGGCTGGAGTTGCTCAAGACTCTGCCAGATACTCTTGAGCGCATCCGGCAGGAACTGACATTGCAACTCGCGCTGAATGACGCCCTGATCCCAGTCAAGGGCTATATAGCCCCCGAAGTGGAAAAAATTCTAAATCAAGCCCGGACACTGAGCCAGCAGATTGGGGAGCCTCACATGATCTTTCCAGTGCTGTTGAGACTGTATTTGTTTGCTTTTAACCACTGGGAGTTCCACACGCCCCGCGAGCTGGCAGAACAGATGTTGCAACTGGCCCAGAGCATCCAAGACCGGTATTTCCTTTTTGTGGCTCACATATGCATGGGGGGCGTATTGTACTGGCGTGGAGAGTTGCCCGCGGCGCGGACATACTTCGAGCAGGAGATTGCGCTGTATGACCCGCAGCCGCGCCCTCACTCCATTCTCCACACGGCTGACCTGCGGGTGGATGGCCTCTCCTATTCAGCCTCAGTCCTGTGGTATCTTGGCTACCCGGACCAAGCCCTGAAGAGAATTCATGAGGCCCTCACCTTAGCCCAAGAGCTTGCTCACCCTTATAGCCTAGCTTACGCCTTTCACTGGGCTGGCATGGTTCATCAACACCGCCGAGAGGGACAAGCGACCCAAAAGTGGGCAGAGGCAGTGATAGCACTCGCAATCGAGCAGGGATTTCCGTTCTGGTTGGCAGGTGGAACGAGACTACGGGGCTGCGCACTGGTCGAGCAAGGACAACTACAAGAGGGCATGCCCCAGATGCGTCAAAGCCAATTACCGTTTGCTCTTGCTCTGCTGGCTGAGGCGTATAACAAAGCGGGCCAAGCAGAAGAAGGGCTGAGTGTGCTGACCAAGGCGCTGACTGCGGTAGAGAAAACTGAAGAACGTGTCTATGAGGCGGAGATGTATCGGATCAAAGGCGAACTGACATTACAGCAGAAGAGCATGGAGCACGGAGCAAAAGCCGTAAGGAGTATAACAGTAAGGAGTGAGGAGCAAAACTCAGAAGAGACCGCTCCCCGACCCCTGGCCCCCGACCCCCAAGGCGAAGCCGAAGCGTGTTTTCTAAAGGCAATTGAAATTTCGCGCAAACAGCAGGCCAAGTCGTTGGAGCTCCGAGCTGCGACGAGCCTTGCCCGCCTATGGCAACAACAAGGCAAGCAAGCTGCAGCTCGCAAGTTATTGTCAGAGATTTACGACTGGTTCACCGAAGGGTTTAACACCAAGGATTTGCAAGAGGCGAAGGCATTACTTGAGGACTTGGGGGAAATGGCGAAACGGGAAAAGGATAAAGGCAAGATTAAAAGGCGATTGTTCTCAATGACTCAATGACTCAATTCTCCTCAATGATGCAAGGACTCAATCGCTCGATGACTCAATGTCTCGATGGTTCTAAGGTTATGCCACTGCAAATCCAGTATGCGGACGAATCTCGGGCGGCTTGAACGCCAGCACGATGCGGTCGCGAGTAACACCCGCTTCGACGAGTTCTTCCGCGATACTGCCTTCTGTCCCATCATGCTGAATCCAGATCTTCTCCTGGCGGATATCAATGTGCACGACGCTGCCATGAATCCGATACGGTCCATTCCACCCCGCGTATATCAGTTCATAGTGATCGTTGGCTTCGTCAAAGATCACCTCAACCTGCACGTCACCACGCGCGGAGCGGTACTGCGCATAGTTGCCAATGATGCGCTGGATAATCTCGCGGTACTGCTTTACGGTTTCCATTTGACAATAGCCTCCTGTTGCGGATCGAAAGCGAGGCACGCAATCGTCAGATCTTCCATGACGGGTCGAGCAATCGGTTCCTCTAACGTACTGACAAAGACACTATAAGGAACAGCAAGGAAGAGTTTGCGCTCGGGCTCAAAACGGTTGAGCAGCGCTCGGTAGAGTGCATATTGGCCGATCGCCATTTCCAGATCACGCACATCTGAGGCGCCTTGAAAGCTTTTAATTTCGACTGCAATTTTCTCCCGGTCTTTTTCGGCAGCCAACACTCGTTCTGCTCCCAAGTCTACAAACACGTTTCTCTGACCAAAGGTGAGCGTATACGGATCATGGGTAATGGTCCACCCATCCTTAGCGCATGCTTGATGGCGTCATGGTCAGTGTCTGGAGCAGGCATAGCCCAGTTGTACGAGAAAGTTTCCGGGAAGAATAGTCTATCCCTACTCTCAGTGTCCTCGCATAACATCGAGAGCAACATTTCTTGACGCTACTTATCTACTCGAACTCAAACTGGAGTGTTGGACGGCCGCTTGGCAGTTGCTTTGGCATCAGCGTTTTCAATCGTTTTGGGAGGGTACGTGGGTCGAGCAAACCATGACGCACGAAGTCTACAAGAGCGGCAAATTCCTCAGCGGAGAGCTGGATGGGCGTTTGCAGCAGCGGATCGAGGCGAGCCAGTACCGGCTCAATCGGCCCCAGAGGGCCTTGTAAGTCTAGCGGAAGGTCACTCTGCATTCTAGCCGCAAGGTGTCCGTGAGACGCGGAGTGTCGTCGGCGCTACGAAGATCTATTGTAGCGGAAGCAAACGGGAGTCCAACAAAGAAGGTTGTCGCAACTACCAATGTGACAAGAGTCGAACTTTTTTTCATGATGAGTCTCCTTCCCTATGGGTAAAAGAGGCTGCTACATATCGAACGTGTTCTGCCCTACAGTTCCTCTTTCATCAGCACGCACTCTCACCTCCTTTCCTGCCGGGTGTTTTGCTTGCAATCGCGCGTACGTTATGCGAAGAGAATAAAAACACGGGCATATAAAGTCATAGGAAAATTCTGGGAAAGTTGTGGGATTGTTCTAGGAAACCAGGCGAGGGAAAAATGCAGCCGGAACAGGAACTTCGGTTTGGTCCGTATCGATTCGCCCCCCACACTGGGCAGCTCTGGCGAGACAAACAGGAAGTGAGGTTAACGCCAAAAGCTACCGCTGTGTTGCACGTCGTGGTCACACGGTCGGGACAGGTAATCACCAAAGAAGAGCTATGGATTGTCTACTTCAGCAGGACGAAAGCCTTTTAGGAAAGGAGCGGACTATGAATACAAATACACTCAAAACGGCAAGGCAACGCGGCAAGTTGGCGCCGATCCGATTCGCACACGCAGTACTGCAAACGAACAAGTTGTCACGCATGCTCGATTGGTATCGAACTGTACTCGAAGCTGATGTCCAGTTCAAAAATGAATGGATCGCCTTTATCACCTACGACGAAGAGCATCATCGCTTGGCATTTGTTGCGCGACCTGGGACGGTCGATAAAGTGCCCAATGCCGCTGGCTTGGCGCATCTTGCCTATGCGTATGCTGATATAGGTGAACTCGTTGCCACTTACGAGCGACTAAAAGCCGTAGGGATCATGCCGGTGCGGACAATCAATCACGGGCCGACCACCTCAATGTACTATGCTGATCCAGATGGCAATCAAGTCGAACTCCAAATTGACAACTTCGATACACCTGAGGAATGTCACGCCTGGTTCTCTCGGCCTGAGTTTGCCGAAAATCCGATCGGAATCACCTTCAATCCGGATGATCTCGTAGCGAAGTTCCATGCGGGTGTTTCTGTCGCACAACTCAAGCACTTTGGATTCCTACGTATAGAAGGGAAAGGCACAACGGCTGTAGGTGCAACCTCATAAAGTTTTTCGTCTGGGCGAAGCTTGCGGTGAAACCGAGCTTGTTTCTACCTCCTAGCGTCTTGCCACACAAGCCAGTATGATTCGCCCGTTCGCTATAGCTTGTGTCTCGTATTAAATAAAAAAGAAGGAGGATAACCCATGCACGATATATTGATTCGCGGTGGAAAGATTGTCGATGGAACCGGAAAACCCGCGTTCACTGGAGATGTGGCGATTGCCAATGGCCGGATTGCTGCAGTAGGGAAAGACCTCGGCAGTGCCAAGAGAACGATTGATGCCGGAGGTCTTCTCGTGACCCCAGCGTGGGTGGACGTCCATACCCACTATGACGGTCAGGTTGCATGGGATCAGCAGATGACCCCGTCGCTGTGGCATGGAGTCTCGACTGTGGTGATGGGAAACTGTGGTGTCGGCTTTGCACCAGCGACACCGGACCGGCACGACTGGCTCATCGGGTTGATGGAAGGCGTAGAAGATATTCCTGGCCCTGCCTTGGCAGCAGGGCTGCCGTGGGGGTGGCAGAGCTTCGCTGAATATCTTGACGTCCTGGAAAAAATGCCACGTACCTTGGACGTCGGCGGACTAATCACCCACGGTGCTGTGCGGGCCTTCGTGATGGGCGAGCGTGGCGCCAAGAACGAGCCGGCAACCGAGCAAGACATTGCTAAGATGGCCGCTCTGGTAAAGGAAGCGGTTCTTGCTGGTGCTCTGGGATTCTCGTCCTCTCGCACCCTCGTGCACATCGCGAATGACGGGGAGCCGGTGCCCGGTACCTATGCAAAAGAAGAGGAGTTGATTGCGATTGCCAGAGCCGTACGCTCCACCGGGCGTGGCATCTTAGAAATGGTGCCCCGCGGCATCGCCGGCGAAGCCCCAGATCTGCTGGAAGAAGTCGATCTGATGATCCGCATTGCCCGTGCTACGGGTTGTCCGCTGATCTTTCTGCTGGCCCAGAATAATAGCTACCCTGAGCAATGGCGCGATGTCATGGCCAAATGCACTGCCGCCGTTCACAGCGGTGTTCCGATTGTCCCAATGGTGTTCTCCCGCCCGGTGTGCGTCCTCTTCAGTTTTCAGGGAGATAATCCCTTTGAGTACCTGCCGAGCTTTCAGCCACTGAAGAAGCTCTCACACAGTGACAAAGTTGCTGCACTCCGTAATCCAGAGTTGCGTCAGAAGCTGGTGACAGAAAAAGACCCTAATACCACCGGAATGTCCCTGCTGTACCAGAATCCTATGGTCTGGGAGCGCACCTATCCCATGGGCTCCCCGCTCAGTTACGAGCCCGACGGCAAGAACAGCATTGCCGCGATCGCCAAGCGGGAGGGACGTAATCCGCGGGAAGTCGTCTACGACCTTATGCTCGAACAGAATGGGCGTGCTTTTCTGATGTATGCGGCTGCTGGGTATGCAGATGGCAATGGGAATTCTCTGCACGAATTGATCCGTGACCCGATCACCGTCATGGGTGGCAGTGATGCCGGTGCCCATGTGCGTCAGATCGTTGACGCCGGCGTGCCGACGTATGCACTAACACATTGGTCACGTGACAAAGCGGCCGATGATCCCAAACGTCTGCCCTTGGAGTTTGTGGTCAAGAAGCTAACACACGACAGCGCGCGGCTCTTTGGTATGGCTGACCGCGGTACGCTGGAACCAGGAGCAAAGGCAGACATCAACCTCATAGATTACGAAAATCTAAGCGTGAGCCATCCTGAGATGGTCTATGATCTGCCGGCTGGCATGCCGAGACTCATGCAAACTGCACGAGGGTACGAGAAGACCTTTGTCAGTGGTGAAGTGGTGCAAGAAAACGGCAAAGATACTGGTGCTCGTCCTGGCCGTATTGTTCGCAGTCGCTAACTACTGGTTCCAACTGAAGCCATGAGCTGAGGAGAAATTCCCTCTCCCTCTGGGAGAGGGCTAGGGTGAGGGGAAACAAATAAGGATTTGTACTTCTCTCTTCCCTCATCCTGACCCCTTCGACAAGCTCATCTGTGCCTGCGGCACAGGCGCAGGCAGGACAGGCTTCTCCCGAAAGGAGAAGGGACCCATTCCTGTGCATGTGCTACCAAAAGCACTGGCATCTGCTCTTGTTCACTTCGGCTGCGGCCACACTCCTGGAACTTTTGTCACCAGCCAATTCACTAGTGCTGCATTGACTTCAAGAGGCTTCTCCTGTGCCATCCAATGACCCGACCGAATAGTTAGTTCTGTGAGGTTGCGGCAGTAAGTTCGCATAGGCTCGGCCAGTCGAGAATGGGTACATTCGCATACGTAGTCATAGCGTGCATTGAGGAATAAAACCGGCATATCAAGGTAGCCATTGTTCTTAGCCGATTTTGCATATTCGGCATTTACCTTATGATTCATGTACCACGACGAGGGTCCATAGAATCCGTTGCGCTCTAACGCAGAAACATAAATGCGCAGATCTTCTTCTGAGACAACATCACTGTCGCGCGGAAAGTCCGGAAATGCGTTGGTTCCAATCATGCCGTGACTGCGTCGGGCGGTTGCCGTCATCGCGGGTCTTCCTTCGCCCTCGGGATTGCCCTTACGGAAGATGAGTTTAATGAAGTTATACACATTGGCGTCCATCGGCGCGATCGCTTCGGCAAAACTCTCTTCGTAATAGCGCATGTAATCCCACTGGCCGGCCGGATACTCATTGGTGGGATAGAGTTTTCGATCGACTAACGTCAGCGTATGGTCTAGCCCACGTTCGATGGTGTAATAGGGGACGCATAAGTTCGCGACGGCATGGCAGCGGTCGGGGTGATGGCTGGCGAGGTTCCATACCACCGGGCTGCCCCAGTCATGTCCGACCCACACGGCTTTCTCTCGACCTAACGAGTCCAAGAGTTCGAGCATGTCACAAACAATGTGTTCTTGGGCGTAGTCACTATGTGTGTTGTACACAGACGAACGACCATATCCGCGCATGTCTGGCGCAACGGCGCGAAAACCGAGGGCCGCGAGGGTAGGGAGCTGGTGTCGCCAGCTAATTGATAACTCCGGCCAGCCATGTACGAAGATCACCAGTGGTCCGTCCTCTGGCCCCGCGACGAGATAGAAAGTTGTGTGTCTGGCTGTTTTCACGGTGTGTTCGGTAATCGACATAAAAGTACTCCATCCCTCCGTTTAATTCTCATTGCTCGCACGCGACCCGTCCAGTTCGTTATCTTTTCTGTTTAGCGGTATTCACCAGGGTTCATTAATACCCCTTTGGCAAGCAGACCTTGTCCAGGAACGTGATTCATTTCCAGACGAATTCCGTCAGGATCCTCGAACAGCACGGAATAATAGCCCGGAGCCCACGTGCCATCCTCGGGGGGATGAACAATCTTGGCCCCGAGCTCCTGCAGGAATCCATAGAGGCTGTCGACGTCACTGCGTTCTCGTGCACGAAAAGACAGATGATGCAGACCCACCCTGCGCTGGACAAACTGCTCTTGACGATACTGGTCATCGCATTTGGAGATCCCCAGCGCCGTTCTACCGCCGACGTAGTAGAGGAATTCCTCTCCCTTGAATACTCTCTTTAGGCCGAGAAATGTCAGCAACTTTTCATAGAATGGCACTGCTGTTTCAAAATTACTCACAGTGAGGATAACATGCGCCATACCATTAATCTCCATAGATTGATCCTCCCTTCGGTTCATGAAACTTAATATCCCACAAAATAGAAGAATTCCTGACGACTACCTATTACGATGTGTACAGTCGTGCAACTGCTCCGCAACGGATTCTTTCTGTTCTGCGACGGATTTTCTACCCCTCAGAGTGAGGTGCATCTTATCTTCCTTGACCCTTCCCTACGACCCTGGTACTCCGGCTGGAGAAAAAGAGAGGAGCGGCACTATGGCAATCATGATTTCTCCGATGACGCCGGGATTTGCTGCGGAGATAGGGGATGTCGATTTGTCTCAGCCTCTGACTCCGTCGGAGGTGGACGCGATCAAGCAGGCTTTCTGGGACTATGCGGTCCTCATCTTTCCTGATCAGCATCTGTCAGAGGAGGACCACCTCACGTTTGCGCGGTGCTTCGGGCCGCTGGAGACCAACCCTCTCTCGTTCGATAAAGACGTCCAATTCCGCCTGCTGCCGGAACTCATCGATATCTCGAACTTCAACGAACGGAATGAGATCTGGGGGGAGCAGAGCCGCAAACGCTTGTTCAATCTGGGCAACCGATTATGGCACACTGATAGTTCCTTTAAGTATCTTCCCGCCCGCGCGTCTCTGCTATACGCCTTGACGGTCGCACCGATCGGTGGCCACACAGAATTCGCTGACCTACGGGCGGCTTATGCGGCACTTTCGGAGGACAAGAAACAGCAGCTCAACGGTTTGGTGGCCGAACATGCACTCGCCTACTCACGAGCAAAGACTGGCTTTGATGACTTCACTGCCGGAGAACGAACGAAACTGCCGCCAGTTCCCCAAGTGGTGGTACGCACAATTCCTGAGACTGGGCGCAAGTCGCTGTACATTGCGTCGCACGCAGGGCGAATTTTGGGGATGCCGGAGGAACAAAGCCGCGCGTTGATTGACGAGTTGATCACTCATGCGACGCAGCGACAATTTGTCTATACCCACCGCTGGCGGGTGCACGACTTGGTGATGTGGGACAATCGCTGCACCATGCATCACGGGACGGGGTTCGACGATTTACGCTGGACGCGTGAGATGCACCGCGCCACCGTCTCTGATATCGCCAATACCTGTGAACAAGAGGGGCTTGCGATTCCGTCGGTTCAGCACTCTACTCCTCAGGAAAATGATTATGTCAGGAATGCCTAAGAATTTATCCTTATCATCCGAGAAGTGAGCGCGACCCATGAAGTTTTCTGAAGTAGTGGCTCAAACCCTTTCCTGGCTGCAACGTGACGGGCGGGTATCGTATCGGGCACTGAAACTCGAGTTTGATCTGAACGATGACATGCTTGATGCCCTCAAGGAAGAAATCATCGAGGCCAAACGTCTAGCCATTGATGAGAATGGCAAAGTCTTGGTGTGGATTGGGGCTGCGCCCGTTCAAAGCTCAAAGCCTGTCCTGCCTGCGCCAGTGCCGCAGGCACAGGTGAGCCCAGTCGAAGGGTTCCAGGCCCCAAGTTCTCAGTTGTCAGTTTCCAGTCCCCAATCCCTAGTCCCTAGCACCCAGTCCCCAGCCGCTGAACGGCGGCAGTTGACCGTCATGTTCTGTGACCTAGTGGGTTCGACCGCACTCTCCGAACGACTCGATCCCGAAGAACTGCGCGAGGTAGTCCGTCTCTATCAAGAAACCTGCACCACGGTGATCCAGCGCTACGCTGGCCATATCGCCCAGCATCTAGGCGATGGGTTGTTAGTATACTTCAGCTATCCCACGGCGCATGAAGATGACGCGCAACGGGCGGTACGGACCGGAGTGGAGATCCTGGCGGCGCTTGTCCCTCTTAACGTACAGCTGTCGTCCACCATCAAGGCGCAGTTACCACATCCTGTCCAGGTCCGTATCGGTATTCACACCGGGTTAGTGGTCATTGGCGAGATCGGCAGCAGCGAAAAGCGCGAACTGTTGGCCTTGGGTGAGACGCCCAACCTCGCCGCCCGTATCCAGGGGCAAGCCAATCCTAACGAAGTCGTGATCAGCGCGACTACCTATCGTCTGGTGGAAGGCTTGTTTGGGTGTGAAGATCGTGGGCAACCTACACTCAAAGGCATTTCTACTCCTCTGTCGTTGTATCGGGTCGTACGAGAGAACGCGGCGCAGAGCCGTTTTGAGGCGGCGGTCAGTAAAGGGTTAACCCCCTTGGTGGGTCGAGAAGAAGAACTCGGGCTGTTGCGGCGCCGCTGGGAGCAGGCCAAAGCAAGTGAAGGCCAAGTCGTGTTGCTCAGTGGCGAACCTGGCATTGGCAAGTCTCGCTTGGTGCAAGCACTCAAAGAGCAGGTTATGGCCGAAGGGGCGACTCGCATCGAGTTTCGCTGCTCGGCCTATCATCAGAATAGCGCCTTCTATCCGATCATCGAGCATCTACAGCGGCTCTTGCAGTTTGAGCGGGAGGATCTTCCTCAAGCCAAGCTCACCAAACTTCAGCAAGCCCTTGCGGCGCGTCGCTTCCCCCAGACTGATACTTTACCGCTGTTGGCGACCTTGCTGTCATTGCCACAACCTGAGGATGCTTCACCGCTTACTTTGAGTCCGCAAAAACAGAAACAGAAGATTCAAGAAGCCCTAGTGGCATGGCTCGTCGAGGAAGCTGAGAAAGCTGCTGTGTACTGCGCCTGGGAAGATCTGCACTGGGCGGATCCGTCCACACTGGAGGTGCTGACGCTCTTTCTGGAGCAGATCCCTACTACACGAATGTTCGCCATCTTGACCTTTCGCCCTGAGTTCATACCACCATGGAGTGCGCGTTCTTATCTCACACAGCTCACGCTCAGTCGCTTAGGCCGATCACACGTCGAATCGATGATAGAGAAAGTCGCAGGCGAGAAAGCCCTGCCGTCGGAAGTGTTGCAACAAATTGTAGCCAAGACCGATGGGGTGCCGTTGTTTGTCGAAGAGTTGACCAAAAGCGTCCTAGAGTCTGTAGGGTCCACTGAGTCTGTTGAGTCTGAAAGAAGAAGCGGTCAGTCATCCCTACAATTGGGCGTTCCCGCTACGTTGCAAGATGCGCTGATGGCGCGGCTTGATCGGCTCAACACGGCCAAAGAGATCGCGCAGCTTGGTGCGGCACTAGGACGGGAATTCTCGTACGAGTTGCTCCACGCCATCTCCTCCCTGGACGAAAGAACTTTACAGCAAGGGCTGCAGCAGTTAGTCGAAGCTGAACTGCTCTACCAGCGCGGGCTGCCACCGCAAGCGACGTATCTCTTCAAGCACGCGCTGATTCAGGACACCGCCTATCAATCGTTGCTGAAGAGCAAACGCCAACAATATCACCAACAGATAGCTCAGGTATTGGAAGAGGAGTTTTCAGAGACCAAAGAGACGCAACCCGAGCTGCTGGCGCATCATTACACTGAGGCAGGGCTCATCGCGCAGGCCATTCCATACTGGCAGCACGCGGGTGAGAATGCACTACGGCGCTCGGCGTATCAAGAGGTGATCGCCCTCCTTACCAGAGGGCAGGAATTACTCAAGACTCTGCCCGACACCCCCGAGCGCATCGAGCAAGAACTCACGCTGCAAATCGTCCTGAATGATGCCTTGGTCGCTGTCAAGGGCTATGCAGCCCCAGAAGTGGGAAAAACGATGACCTTGGCCCGGGACCTGTGCCAGCAGGTAGGGCAGACTCCTCAGCTCTTCCCGGTGCTGTGGAGACTGTTGTTGTTCTATATGAACCGGTGGGAGTTTCAGACGACACGTGAGGTGGCAGAGCAGATGATGCGGCTGGCCCAGAGCGCCCAGGACCAGTATCTCCTCTCGGTGGCTTACATGTGCACGGGGGGTACGTTGTACTGGTGTGGAGAGTTAACCCCGGCTCGAGCACACATGGAGCAGGCGATTGCATTGTATGATCCGCAAAAGCACCCTCACTCCACCGTCAATACGACTGACCTAAGGGTGGATTGCCTATCCTATGTAGCCCGGACCCTGTGGTATCTGGGCTATCCAGACCAGGGCCTAAAGCGGACCCATGAGGCAGTGGCCTTGGCCGAAGGACTATCGTACCCCTTTAGTCTAGCCTATGCCTTGGGGAATGCTGCCCGATTCCATCTTCTCCGCCGGGAGGAGCTGCTGGCCCGAGAGCGAGCAGAGGCGCTGATTACCCTGTCAACCGAGCAGGGGTTTCCGTTCTGGTTGACGCTTGGGACGATTGTGCGGGGCTGGGCGCTGGCCGAGCAGGGCCAGGTGCAAGAGGGCATTGCCCAGCTGCGTCAAATCCGGCAACCGTTTTATCTTGCTTTGCTAGCCGAGACATATGGAAAAGTGGGGCAGGTAGAGGAAGGACTGAGTGTGGTGGCCGAGGCCCTGGTTTTAGTAGACAAAACTGGCGAGCGTATCAGCGAGGCGGAGCTGTATCGGTTGAAAGGCGAGCTCACACTTCAGCAATTAAAAATTAAAAATGACGAATTAACAATTACGAAAGCAGAAATCCCCCACCCCAATACCCAACATCTAATAATATCTAGCGCCCAAACGGAAGCGGAGGCTGAAGCGTGTTTTCACAGAGCTATCGACATTGCCCGGAAGCAAGAAGCGAAGTCTCTTGAACTCCGTGCAACGACCAGCCTCGCGCATCTCTGGCAGCGACAAGGCAAGCGGACCGAAGCTCACCATATGTTATTAGAAGTTTACAACTGGTTCACTGAGGGATTTGATACGAAAGACTTGCAAGAGGCGAAGATGTTGTTAGACGAACTTGGTTGATCTCAATCGGAGGTAATGAGAATCTAATGGATTGGACGCGAGCCCGAGGATCTCTCAAAGCCGCCCAGTTGTGCCTAGAGCACCAGCTATACGATAGCGCAGTCAGTCGTGCCTATTTTGCGGCATTCCAGGCGGCTATTTGCGCCCTGGAGAGTCAAGGAATTGTCCGCAAAGAACGGCCCCACAAGGGAGGGGGTTCGGAATCAAGCCTTTACTTTGGCAATAAATCACTACTTGTTTGATGATGAGCGTGCAGATCTAAACTTTCTGCTATGACGTTCCCTTATCCGTAGGATGAAGTGAGATGTATTGTTCTCCTTTCTCTTTGCGTCTCCGCCTCATCCGGTCGCGCTCTCCTGCATACCAACAACAAGTTGCTGTCCGATTGCAGCTAAGGCTTCTTCGATGCGCTGGATCTCAGAGGACTGTTTCGGATTCAGTGAGCGCTCAAGACTCGACCACCCGTGCTTTCTCCTCTTTCATCCTAGCCTGCTTTTCTCGTTTTTCTGAGTGCTGGGGGGATTTCATCGCCTGGTCTCGGCGGTTCGCCCCCTTTGCGGTGCATCAGCTTACGAAACGCGGCACGGTTCGCGCGTTGCCGTCGTTCGGCAAAAAATGAGGCCGTTTCTAAGGCGGCAATCTTTTCGGCGACGGCGGTCACCACGAATTGGTTAATGCTGGTGCCGTCTTCTTTGGCCAGCCGCGTGACGGCAGCTTTAATTGAGTGTGGGAGTCGTAGTGGATAGGTCGTTATTGGTTTCATCTGCGTATCCTCTCGATCGCTTCGCGGGGATTCAGGACCTCAATCCCAAATCGTTTCGGCGCACGTTTGTAGTCTCTCTTGTTAAAGGTGATGATTGCCTCTGCCTGTCCGTTGATTGCTGCTTCCAGTACCATTTCATCGTTCGGATCTCACAATTGTGGTCGCCATAGGAAGTAGATCTCAACTGGCTCGGCCATTGCCAAGACGTTATCAACAAACACTTTTGCTTCTTCTCTGGTCATGCCCGCTGCCTGTCGATGCTCTGGTCGCATACACACTGCTTCGTATTCCATTGCCAATGGCAGACTCGCAAGCAGCGTTACTATGCCCGCATCCACTGCCAGCAATACCGCAGCAGACGCACCGCTTGGGCTCCGCATCGCAGCCGTGACCACGTCCGTATCAAGGACAATACGATTCATACCATCACACCATATACGATGTCATGATATCGTTTATTACCTCACGAGTTCACATTGATAGAAACTGCCCTTGTCGCTTACTATGGGAGTTTGGCGTCAAGTCTTTACGTTGGCAATAACTCACTTCCTGTTTTTTCGGTCATTTTGACCTTTCGCCCCGAGTTCATACCACCGTGGAGTCCGCGTCCTTATCTCACGCAGCCCATGCTCAGCCGCTTAGGCTGACCACACGTCGAAGCGATGGTAAAGAAAGGCGCAGGCGAAAAAGCGCTACCGTCTGAAATGCTGCAACGAATTGTAGCCAAGACGGATGGCGTGCCGCTGTTTGACGAAGAGTTGACCAAAGCGGTGATAGAGTCGGAATTGTATGCTGGGGCGAGACATGCCTCGCCGCTATCGCCTTGGGCGATTCCCCCCACGATGCACGACACATTGATAGCCCGCTTAGCTCGGTTGGCTCCCATCAGAGAGGTGCGCAGCTGGCCCGAGAGCTGTCACACCCGCACAGTCTGGCTTTGGCCCTGCACTACACGGCCCGGCTCCATCAATACCGCCGTGAGGGGCCGGCCACCCAAAAGCGAGCAGAGGAAGTTATTGCGCTTTCTAACGAGCAAGGGTTTCCGTTTCTGGGAGCATGGGGAACTATGTATCGAGGCTGGGCGCTGGGTTCGCGTGTATTATTTGTGGCGTCCGAACCTCTCTGACGAAGCGGACAATCACCTGATAGAACTCGCAATAGCTGGTAGTGCGGAATACCTCCTCACGTATAATGTCCGAGACTTTGCGAACCCCGAACTCCGCCTTCCTCACCTGAAGATCCGAACTCCACCACAATTCTTGAGAGAGGTACGAGAAGATGTCAATCTTAACGATCCGTATACCAGAAGAAAAACATGAGCGGCTTCGCGAATTAGCCCGACAGCGGGGCATAGCATTAACCGGTTGATAGACGAGTTATCGACGATTGCCTTAGCACAATATGATGCGGAAATACGTTTCGGCACACTTGCGGCAAAAGGGTCCCCGCAAGCTGGATTGCGAATTCTGGAGAAACTTGATCAGCTCCACCGCAAAGCCAATTAGGAGCATCTCCTGAGGGACTACTGATGATCTTAGATTTGCAAGAGACGAAAGCGCTAAAGGGCTACTTATGACCACATCGACACTCTTCACGAACGCGTTGCTTATCGACGGTACGGGCCAGCCTGCGGTGCACGGCGCTAGCGTGCTGGTCTCGGGTCAATCGATACAAAGAGTGAGTCCCGGCCTGTTGGAGGCACCGCCGGAGATTAAACGCATTGACCTCGGCGGTCGATCGCTGTTGCCGGGGCTGATGGATGCGCATGTGCATGTGACCGTTACGGTCGATATCGCCAACCTCCTCGCCGGTGGCTCCTTTCCTCCGTCGGTGATCCATGCGATTCAGGTTAAGGACGCCTTAGAGAAGACCTTGGCGGCAGGATTTACTACCGTGCGCGATGCAGGAGGGGCAACCAGGGAAATACGTGAGGCGGTGGAACAAGGGTATATCAATGGTCCGCGGCTGCTGCTGAGTTGCAGCGTGCTCTCGCAGACCGGAGGACACGGCGACTATACTCCCGCACATGGGAACAGGGGATATGCTCTGGCGTCATGGGGCATCGGTGCCCCCGCAGCGGTATGTGATGGCGTGCCCGATGCCATCAAAGCCGCCCGGCAACAACTCAAGGCTGGAGCAGACTGGATCAAAGTGATGGCCGGCGGGGGAGTGATGTCGCCACACGATCCTCTTGAGGCTGTACAATTTACCCAGGACGAGCTGCGGGCCATCGTGGATGTAGCCAAGTCAGCCGGCAAAGAAGTGATGGCCCACTGTCACTCGCCAGCCGCTATTCGCCATGCCGTGCTTGCGGGCGTTCGTTCAATTGAGCATGGCACCTTTATCACCCGAGACCTTATTGATCTGATGGCCAAGGACGGGGTAGTACTGATTCCCACGCTTGCCGTGATGAACGCCTTTGACCCAGCAGGGGGAGGTGCAAACCTGCCGGATGCGCAAAAGAGAAAAATGGCTGAAGCGGTAGCAAGGGTGAAAGCGTGCCAGCGCCTAGCCTATGAGTACCGCAATCAGTTCCAGATCGGTTCTGGTACCGACGCCTTTGGCGGCGCCATGCAAGGCAAGAATGGAGAAGAATTAGTCTGTAAAACCCAATTAGGCTTTACTCCCATGGAGGCTATTGTCAGCGCCACCAAAGTGAATGCCGAGATTTTTGGTTTGGCCGACAGGCTCGGCACGATCACTGAAGGCAAATGGGCTGACATGATTGTGATCGATGGCAATCCTCTCGAAGACGTTCAACTCTTCGCGCAACCAGACAAAGTAGTAGTGGTGATGAAAGAAGGAAAGATAATGAAGAATCTGCTGACGAGTAGGTGAAGGACTGCGATGAACATTTGGTTGAGTACGGGTTCACGTCAGGAGAGGATAAGCGAATGATTCAATGGTTCAATAGAAACATGGCTCGATGGCCCGACGAACAAATGAGTCAATCGCTCTTTGGTTATTGCATCATTAGTATCGTGGAGAAAACGACTATGTTCATTCACAATGATTGGTATATTGCGGCGTGGGGTTCCGAGATCAAAGGGCGACCGTTCGCGCGCACGATTCTCAACCAACCTGTCGTTCTCTACCGAGACCGTACCGGCAAGGTCGCCGCGCTGGAGGATCGTTGTTGCCACCGTGGCACCCCTTTGGCAAAAGGCTCGGTCGTCGCTGAAGGTCTGCAATGTGGCTACCACGGACTCGTCTTTGATGCGTCAGGAGCCTGCGTTCATGTGCCAGGCCAGGACCATATTCCTACTGATGTACGGGTGAGAAGCTATCCGGTAGTTGAGCAGGACAAGTTCGTCTGGATCTGGCTAGGAGCGGCCAAAAAAGCCGATCCGTCTCGGATCATCTCCTATCCCTATCATAACGATTACACACGGTGGCCACACAAAAGCACCACGATGCAGGTAAAGTGCGATTACCTGTTGCTGATCGACAACCTGATGGACTTGACCCACTTAGGTTATGTCCATGGACGGACGGTTGGCGGATCACCTGCCACCCATGTCGAGGCAAAGATGGACATCTCTCCGACGCCGACTGGCGTCAAATTCATCCGTTGGATGCTCAACAGCGTTCCGCCGGCGACGTACGCAAAGGCAGTTGGCTTCAAAGGCCGCATTGATCGTTGGCAGGAAACCGAATTCGTCGCTCCGAGCAACGTCCTTCAGTTCACCGGCGCGCTTGATGTCGGCGCCGGTGCGTATGAGCAGGGGAAGCGCGAGGGTGGATTTGCGCTCCGTCTGTTCCACGGCATCACCCCCGAGACCGGCGACTCCTGTTTTTACTTCTGGTCGGCGGCGAACGGGTACCGACAAGACGACCCAGCAGCGACGGAGCAGCTCTTCAATGATATCGCGATGACCTTCGAAGAAGACAAAGTTATTCTGGAAGCGCAGCACGCGAGGCTACGGAGTTCACCGAATGCTCCGCTCGTCGATATTGGGGCAGACGCCGTGCGTATTCATGCCCATCGCCACATTGAGCGGCGCCTCGCCGAGGAGGCAATGCCGCTGGCGGCAGGGTAGTAGTATCCAGTGAAAAAAAGAAGAAAGCGGATGACCACCCTTGTTCGTTACAGGGAGCTATTCTGCTTAATATCAAATTTCTCGGGCTTTTTGAGTCAGCCGGTTGCACAACATCCTAAGGTCTCCTTTAGCTGTAATCCTCATTCAACGAGCGCAAGAACGATTGTAGTGGGGCGATGTCATCTGGCGTCAAACGAATGCGTCCGATTTCGGCATCAGGATTCCGCAGCTTTCCGGTCTGCACCAAACCGGCCATATCGATGTAGAATTGAATCACGTCACTGAGAGTGTCTTTGCCACCAGTGTGTAAGTACGGCGCGGATTGACCCAGGTCACGTAATCCCGGCGTCTTAAAGGCGGCAATCGCCTTGCTAAGCAACTCATTTTTCGGCAACTCGCCGTGCAGCCGGGTCAACACTTCTTCGATTTTTTCTTGCGGACTCGGATGATCTGGGTTGGCAAAAATGTTCCAGACACCGAGATCGGTGAAGCCAGGCTGGTCAGCAAATGGCGGGGAGACAAAACGTCCGGCAGCGGTAGGATGCACTGCCGTGGGTGGAAGAAACGCCTCGAAGTTCGCGTTGCGAGTTTCTAGGTTAGGGATAGGTAACGCGACAAATGTCCCCTGTCCGTGAATCGCGTCATACTCCTCCTGTGAGGCACCGGTGTTGTGAAAGGCGAAGTCCGTGAAGTTCGGCGCTTGATGACAGGCGATACAGTTCCCGGCGCTTCCGGCTGTAGTCTCGGGTTCAGCGAGGAAGAGTTTGAGGCCGGCAAGTTCCTCTGCACCGAACACGAAATCCTGTGTATGGAGCTGAAACGACCCATCGGCTGAGGTCACAAACTGTGGGGTTGAGAGTCCCTCAATGAGCGTGCGTAAGCGACGACTGTACGCCAGGGCAGTCTCATCCTCGGGTTTACGGGGTAAGTCATTTTTACTGAGAAACACATCGAATGGTGACGCGCTGAATGCCCGATCATCATCCCGTGTGAAGGTTAACGAGCGCACGTAGGTCGCAATCAGGGAGGCAACCGTGTCAAAAATCTCCTCGTCACTCGCAGTGTCCAAATTGACTATACGATGAGGCGCTGACAAGCAAAATTCTGGCGGGATACTGAGGTCTATACCTTGGAAGACGACGCGGTACGCACCACCAGACTGTTGTGCGAGATTGCCTGTGCCGTTGTCGTCGCGGATGATGTGAACAATATGAGCGAGCGCCTGCTGATCTTCGCCTGGCAGCCAACCATAGTTTCTGCCGGTAAGCGTCGCTTTGACGAGGTCTTTCATGGTGGCGAATTCGCCGTCAAAGTGAAACAACATACCACCCTTTCTGGCGAGTGATGCATTCACCAATGGCGGAGAATTGCGCGGCGTCGTCAGCTTGCCATCCTCGCGTTGCGGTACCGGACTGCGTCGGGCGAAGTCTGCGTAGGTCCTTACCCCTCCTGCTGGTGCTCCTAGGGTCGTTGCATGCTCATCGACAAAGTGGCATTGGCGACAATTCATCGATTGTCCGGCAAACGGCCCAGGGAATGGGTCACTGGTGGTTTGCGTAGTATCCATTACTGGATCGCCGGCGGCAAGAACAGCGTTGGCGTTGCCATGCGAGTTGGCAAAGAAGAACTGTGCGAACCGCGTTTCTAGGAAGAGCCGTTCGCCGATCGCAACCGGAGGTGGATCAGCACCTTCAGGCAATTCTCTTTCACAGGACCCAGCCGCAACCGCCTCAGGAAAGGCAGCAAAACCAGCCGAGAACCACAGCTGGCCTGCAAACGGCATCTCTCCTAAAAGTATTACCAGTGAGATACACAACGCATGTAGCCACACGGTTGTGATGAACACGCTGCGCCGGTGGAGTGAAGCGGAGTGCATGATTGTCATACGCTTTCCTCCCTAGAATCCGAACGACATACCGGCAAGAATCGCATGAGCATGATCTTCGTTCGCTCGTGCCGGGAGGAAATTGGTCACCCCACCTAAGCTCTGGCCACTGTTGGTCCAGGTATATTCATAGGCCAGCGAGAAACGCACTAATGGTGTTGGTACGTAGGCAAAACCAGCAGTGATACGATGCACGAAGCGGCCTGCGGTCTTGAATTCCGTCAGCTTCCCATCTTCAAATTCGGCTCCCTGGAGCAGACTAGGGAACCACACCTGTTCCCAACGAAGGGTAGGGATGAATTGTGGATTACTGAAACTGCGTCCCCAAAGTGTGTCGCTCAAACTGTCGAGCCAAAATGGATAACGGGCCTCTAGCCAGTAGCCATGCTTAGTCTTAGAGAGATTCGCTAACTCAAAGTCCAACTCTGTTTCGAGATTTGGACTCACATCTTCTTCCACCGCGACTTCTTTATCCTTGACGACCTTGGCGAATCTACGGGCGACGTTTTTCACTCCCTCAAAGCGGGTAAAAATGTATTCCCATTCTAGGTCAATCGGACCGACGTGGGTCAGCCCATCGAACCCCAGCGACCAGACATTTTTGCTTTTCAAGTACTGCGGCGTATAACGACCCCAGTAAAATGAACCGGCCAGCTCATGCCCGACGAGCGGGCTCCAGGCCAACCGACCGGTCAAACTCTTAGCGTTTTTTATGTCATTCGCAAAGGTGCCGGTGGAAGGGCTCAATTCCACCTCCGCCTCCAACTTGCCCCGCGTGTCCTCTCGGCTTTGCACAAGATGTTCTATCTCAGCATCTAGACTCACACCATTGACGACGTAGAATTGATACGCAAGTTGGCCTTCTCGTCCGAGTGGAGTTTTGCCGACTAGCCCAACTCCCAGTTCATCCCACGCCGCCGCAGACGGAAGCACAGGCGCTCCCTTGTCTACCAGAGAGCGGCGTGGCAGGTTCCATAGGTTATCGTCGTGGCGGAGATTAAAACGTCCGAGTGGTACCAGGACCGCTCCACCACGCAGACTCACCCACTCAGTGAGATCGTATTGGAGCCACGCTTGCTCGAGAGAGATCTCTGATCCGTTGGTTCCCTCAAATCCTTGCTTGGCCAGGAGGCCATTGTCCGCCGGCCCAACACTGCGTTCGAGCTCCAGCTTACGGAATCGTTCAAATTCGAGTTCTGTATAAAAGTGGAGCCGAGGGGCAATCTTTGCCTCAGTGGTGAGCACGAAGCGGCGGAAGTTAAACGTACTGTGCAGATCATCGAGCGAACTATTCTCATAGCGTAGCGAGCCGTAGCCGCCGATTTTGACCCGTTCCAACAAATTCAATGTTCGTAACGTGCTCTGCTCTTGTGTTGCCTCAACCTGCTGGACAGTCTCTTGCAGTTGTTTTTTCGTGGCCTCGGCATCTTTCGTTTGCTGCGCACGTAACGCTTCCAGCTCTTTTTGCATATTCAGCATTTGCTGCTGTTGCTCCTGCATCTGCCGCTGCAGTTGTTCGATCTTCTCTGCGGCGTTGATCGTTTTGCTTTGCGCTACTGCTCGTCCAGACAAGATAAGGAGCAGTCCTATCCCTATGAAAGTCACTCGTCGTGTCATTCCCCTTTTCCCCTTTCCTTGAGCGGCACAAAAAAGCCCGTAAAGAGTGTGACTCCTCACGGGCTCTGGGCCTGCGCCGCTGGCCTCTGAAAGTTAATTGAGATTGAAAATCATTTTCAATTAACTTTGTCAACCCACCGGACAGTGGCGCTTCTCTGGTGATCTATTTGCGTAGCGCCTGATAGCGAAGGAACTAGATGCGCGAGGAGTTGACAAAGGTTAAAACGTAGTGACAAAGTTCCAGTCTTTGTTACTGACAACTGGCAACTGATAACCGACCGCTGATAGCTCTCTTCGTCTATTTCACAATCTGACACAAGGACAAAAGGCTATGACGAAAAAGACTCGCCACGATTTAATGACCACTGCTCGTATGCGTGCCAAACAAGCGATTGAGGCAGGGGATAAAGAAGCGGCACTCAAAGCCGTCGATGAAATTTGGGAAGAAGGCCGACCGATTCATGATCTCTATGGCGATATGGCTGCGGTCTTTCTCGATTATATTAAAGGGAAACTCGGCGAAGATGCGGTTGAGGAGTCGTGGCGATACGTCGGCGACAAATTGTGGCGGCCTGTGCTGGAAACCTATCGTGATAAAGATCCGGCATTGATGGCAGAGACATATGCGATGTTTTTGCGCTCACATGGCTACGATTTTACGTGTGAGGAAGACGACGAGAAGATCACCTTCTTCATGCACTACTGTCCCAGTGGCGGACGGATGCTCCAAGAAGGCAAAGCTGAGACTTCGAAGCGGCATCCCCTCAATCTCGGGACGAGTCAGAAAGCCCGGCCATGGAGCTTCAATCAAAAAGGCGTGCTCTACTACTGTGCTCACACACAGTTATGGTTTGATACCCAACCACGTGAATGGGGGCTACCGTTCATGTCGTCAGAGTATGGAGAGTTTAACGAGAAGGGCGAAGTGGTTGGGCGACCGTGTGCGGTGACAATCCGCAAGCGACCACGAGCCACCATCCCGATCTAGCCGCCACAGAAACAGAGAATCGGCGACCTTCCCCTCTCCGATTCTCTGTTTTCCAGTTCTGTTTTCAGTATTCGCTGCTTTCCCAATTCCCCGGTTCAGTTTAGTATACCTTGCAAACTCAGAGGTGAACGTTATGCGTCGAGTTGCGCTTGTTGGTGCCGGAATGACTCAATTTGGGGTGTGCGAAGCGAATATGCGCGAGCTGGTGGCTGAGGCAGGGAAAGCCTGTTTTGCGTCGCAACCACATCTCACACCGAGAGACATTGATGGCCTCGTGGTTGGTTCCGTCTTACCGGAACGTACGGCCTTTCAGAGTCACATCGCTCCTTTGGTGGCTGAGACGTTGGGCATTCACCCTCGCGCCCTTTCAGCTCGCACAGAACACATGTGCGCCAGTGGCACGGCTGGTATTCGCTATGCCTACGCGTTCATCGCTGCTGGACTGGCAGATGTGGTGATGGTTGTCGGTGTAGAGAAGCTGAACCTGCCTCATATGGGTGAGGCGATTCTCAACATGGGTGCCGGAGTCGACCGTGACTGGGAAGCGTATTTTGGGCTGACCGCGCCACCGGCGTTCGCGCTCGCGGCTCAGTTATACATGGCTCAGTACGGAACTACTGAAGGACAACTTGCTCGTGTGTCAGTGAAGAATCACACGCACTCCAGTAAGAATCCCTATGCTCATTTTCAAAAGGGAGTGACGCTTGAGGAAGTCGTCTGCTTGCGGATGATCGCCAGCCCCTTACGATTATTCATGTGCTCCCCCATCACTGATGGTGCAGCGACGGTGATTCTTGCCAGTGAAGAGCGAGCAAGAGAGTTGACCGATAAGCCAGTCTACATTCTGGGTACCGGGCAAGCGGTACACGGTTTCTTGATTGCCAATCTTGATCCTGACTACGCAAGCTGGCCGGCGCTGAAACAAGCTGGGCGAGCAGCTTATCACATGGCAGGGATCAGCCCCAAAGAAGTAAATTTCGCTGAAGTGCACGATTGTTTTGCTATCGCCGAAGTGATTGCCTACGAAGAGTTAGGCTTTTGCCCAAAAGGCGAGGGGGGACGGTTTGCCGCGGATGGACTGTCGGACTACGGCGGCGATATAGTCGTGAACCCACGTGGTGGATTGATTGGTTGCGGTCACCCTCTAGGGGCGACTGGTGTTGCGCAGGCCGTGGAAACTTTCTGGCAGTTACGTGGTGAAGCAGGCGCGCGGCAGGTTCCGAACGCTCATATTGGCCTGACCCATAATAACAGTGGCATGGGCGAACATGTGGTGATGATTTACGGGACGTGAAATGGAATGAATAAGCTCTAAGCTAAGGGTTTTAGTTTCACGTACCACGTAATACGTACCACGAGTGACGTGATACGCGTTGCGTGAGCTTATGAATACCGTCCAAACTGAGAATCAAGTAGTGTAGGTAGGCTTGCTGTATGAGTGACTACTTCCGTGCAGTCGATCCTTTTCCTCTCCAAGGAGCGAAGAGCACTCGGTTGGCGCCGTTTTATGAGGCGTTGCGACAGGGCAAGCTGGTGACAACGGCGTGTGCCAAATGCGAACAGCGACATTGGCCGCCACGGGTTGTCTGCCCGGGCTGTCTGTCAGATCAGCTGGTGTGGATTGAGCTACCGCGACAAGGAGTGATTCATGCCTTTACCATTCAAGAAACTGGCGTTCCCCCTGGATTTCCGCGCCCGCTCATTTTTACGGTTGTTGATTTAAACGGCCTACGTATCTTTACACGGCTGATTGAGACCGACCCTGCACTTGTGCATCGTGGCCTTGCGGTTGAATTGCGACCGTCGCTCGTAACCGCCGATCCGGAGGGAGAGACACGGTATTTGCCGACGTTTACGATCATTAAGGATAAAGGGGAAGGGATAACGGATAAGGGGTAAGGAGAAAAGGAAATTATACGCTGAAAACTATATTGCTATTCTTTATCCTTTTCCCGTTATCCATTATCCATTTCGCCTTTTTGTACTGACTACTGAATGCTGACTATTGACTACTATGCCTTACAAACTCGGCATCGATGTTGGCGGAACTTTTACCGACTTCCTTGTCACTGACAGTCAGGGCGGGGCAAAAGCCTATAAAACGCCGACAACACCGAAGAGCGCGGAAACCGGATTGTTCCGCGGGCTAGAGAAAATTGCCGCTGACCATAACCTGGAGTTAAAAGAATTTCTTAAACTGGTCGATGTTATCGTCCACGGCACGACAATCACCACTAATGCCGTTTTGACTAGTACTGGTGCGAAGACTGCCTTTCTCACCACCAAGGGATTCCGTGACATACTCAATATGCGGCGTGGGCTAAAAGAGCGCCAGTTCGATAGCAAATACAGCCCACCTCTACCGTTAGTGCCTCGACATCGTATCTATCCGATTGAGGAACGTGTGAATGTCGAAGGGCACGAGGTGACACCGTTAAACGAGCAGGATGTTCGTGCTGCCGTCGCATCGCTCCAAACTGAGGGAGTAGAGTCTGTTGCCGTGAGTTACTTGTGGTCGTTTCTAGCTCCTGAACACGAACAACGGACGGGTGCACTGCTCCGTGAGGCGCTACCAAACATTGAGCTGTCTCTCTCGTGTGAAATCCTGCCACAGATCCGTGTCTATGAACGCCACTCGACGACGGTGCTGAATGCCTATGTCAGCCCGCCACTCAACCGTTATCTCGCTCGTCTGGAGGAGCGGCTCCAAGAGGCGGGATTTCCAGGCGTACTGCTGATCATGCAATCGAACGGTGGGGTGATGTCACCCCAACTCACCCGCCGCTTTGCGGCAAACACGTTGCTGTCCGGTCCTGCCGGTGGACCGATGGCTGGAGTTTTCTACGGAGATACGCACTCGCTCGCGGATGTCATTACTGTCGATATGGGTGGTACGAGTTTCGATGCTTGTTTGATTCGTGACCGTCGACCAACGATGACGACTGACGGTGATATCGGCGGTCATCGTCTCGCTTTGCCGATGTTAGATATTCACACCGTCGGTGCTGGCGGTGGGAGTATTGCCTGGATTGATGCGGGTGGCCTATTACAAGTCGGACCCAAGAGCGCCGGTGCGGAGCCGGGACCGGTGAGTTACGGATTGGGTGGAACCGAACCGACTGTGACAGATGCTGACCTGTTGCTCGGGTATCTTGATCCTGACTTCTTCCTTGGTGGTGAGATTCGTCTTGACAGTCAACACGCAGAAGCTGCGATGGCAGAACGTATCGCTCGTCCGCTAGGCATTTCGGTGACGCAAGCGGCTGAAGGCGTATATCGTATCATCAATGCCAACATGGCTGCAGCGCTGCGTGTGGTGTCGGTTGAGAAAGGCTACGACCCTCGCGAGTTCGCACTTGTGGTTGCGGGTGGTGCAGGTCCGCTGCACGCGGGAATGATTGCGCGTGAGTTAGAAATTCCGCTGGTTCTGGTACCGCGCGAGTCCTCAGTGTTTTGTGCGGCAGGAATGCTCATTTCTGATCTGCAGCATAACTATGTCCGTACCTTTACCCGCGAGTGGCAGAATCTCTCCCCTGATGAGATCAATCGCATCCTTGCTGAGTTGGCCGAAGAAGGAAGATCCAATCTTCGACAAGAAGGAGTGCCAGAAGAGCGTGTACGCATCGAAGCCTCGTTTGACATCCGCTACATTGGCCAGTTTCACGAAGTCGAAGTGCGAGCACCGAGGCAGTTGACGGCGGACGATCTTACCCAGATCGAACAGCGCTTTCACCAAACTCACGATGCGTCGTATGGCTATGCGCTGCCTGGGGCACCGCTTGAACTGATTAACCTGCGGCTGCGCGCGACAGGCATGACCGAGAAACCGCACTTCGAGTCAGTGCCGTTTGTTGGTACTAATCCCCGTGCGGCGCTGAAAGGCCAGCGACGTGCATTCTTCACCGGTGAGTGGTGTACGGCGCCAGTATATGATGGGTTGAAGTGTGAACACGGCTTTATGATCTCTGGCCCGGCACTAGTCGAACAGCCGAACACAACTATTCTCATCCCACCAGGGTATCGATTGGTGTGCGATGCATATAGGAACTATATGTTACACGCGACAGAGCGGAGGTTAGAAGAGTTATTGGCGGACCTACGGAAACGTCGATAATCAATGTTTGGGGTAAAAGGGAAAAGGTGAAGCGGCGAAAAGGGGAAATAGAGATAAAGGATAACGGAAAAGGATAAAGGATGAAATCGAACAAGAAGAGAGCATACCTCACCTTTTTCTGCCCTTATCCCTTATCCATTCTCCTTTATCCCACTTCCCCTTTTTCGCCTGTATAGCGTGCATTAGCAGAGTTGACTATGAAATCTGAAGTGCTTGATCCTATCCTGGTGTCAGTGATTAGTAGCCGTCTCGACTCTATTACCAAAGAGATGGGGCAGACGATGTTGCGCACGTCACGATCACCGATCTTCAGTGAGGCACGTGATTTCGTCACTGCCATTTATGATCGCCAGCTTCGGCTGATCGCACAGACTGCTTACATTCCGATCTTAGTGGCGGCGACGCCGTGGGCAGTACGAGCAATTGCTGAGGCGTATGCTGGAGATATTCACAACGGAGATGTCTTCATTCTCAATGATCCCTATCGCGGGAATAATCATCCACCCGATGTTACCGTCGCGCGTCCCATCTTTCATAACGGAGAGGTGTGCTTTTGGGCCGTTGCCAAAGGTCATCAAGCTGACGTTGGTGGTGGCGGTGCAGCTGGGTACCATCCAGCCGCACGAACGGTATGGGAAGAAGGCGTGCGCATTCCGCCGGCGAAACTCTATCAGCAAGGGAAACCTAATCGTGGCGTATGGGATCTTATTCTCTCGAATGTCCGCCTGACATTTCTGGTTGAAGGAGATCTACACTGTCTCGTTGGGGCGACGACTGTTGGCGAACGTAACCTCAAAGCGTTGCTGGAAAAACACACTCCCACGCTACTCGACAATGCGATTGCGCATATTCTTGACGCCTCCGAAGGACAGATGCGCGAGGAAATTCGCAAAATTCCTAATGGTGTCTATTCTGCCGAGCGACACATCGATAATGACGGTGTTCATCATGATAGCTTGGCAACCGTGCGCCTCACTGTGACGGTGAGGGATAACGAGATTGTTTGTGACTATTCGGCGAGCGACCCACAGGTGCCAGGGTACATCAACAGTCCGCTGCCGAACACGGCTTCAGGGACTTATCTCGCCATCTTTTCGCTAGTTGATCCTAACCTGCGTCACAATGCGGGTGCGATGCGGCCAGTACAAATTATCGCGCCGCTAGGAAGTTTGCTCAATCCGCATGACCCTGCGCCGACGACTGCTTGCACGGTGTTGACCAATGAGACGATCTGTGAGGTTGGTTGGTTAGCGTTGTCACAGGCGGTTCCTGACCGCGTCCAGGCTGCATGGGGACGTTGGTGCGCGCCAGCAACAGCGGGATTCAACCCGCGTACTAGCCGCCCGTTTGGTGAGATTCATTTCCTGAGTAAAGGCGGAGGAGGCGCTACGCAGGGTTTTGATGGATGGGATCACGTGGGAACGGTGATTTGTCTCGGTGGTTTACGCTCGCCAGACCCGGAACTGCATGAGTTAGTGAACCCATATTTCATTGAGCAATTTGAGTATCAGCCCGATAGTGCTGGCGCAGGAAAATGGCGTGGCGGTATGGGAGTCATTTACCGTTGGCGTGTTGATGCAAACGATATTCACTGTGCAAACTTTGGTAGTGGCACACAAGACGCAACTGCACCGTTCGGCTTGCATGGTGGAAAGAGTGCGATGCGCAATCGTCAGTATCTCCGTTCCCGCGACGGCCAGCGACAAGAAGTTACCGTGAATACCCTCATTACGCTGCGAAAGGGTGAAGAAATTGCGATTTACTCTAGCGGTGGCGGCGGATTTGGTGACCCGAAGACACGTGACGTAAAAAAGGTCGTCCAAGATGTTCGTGATGGATTGGTATCGGTCGAACGTGCACGGGAGGATTATGGCGTGGTGATTGATCCAGTGAGCTTTGTGGTTGATGCTGTTGAGACACAGCGGTTGCGGAGCGGGAAAAAGTGTTCAGCCATCAGCTTTCAGCAGTCAGCTAGACAAGAAAGCGTGGACGATTTGCCCAACTTCTAACACAAGTTAGAACCTAATGTGCGCGATTACTGTTTTTTGCTGAAAGCTGAGAGCTGACCGCTGATAGCTACCGACTGAGAACTGATAACTGGAAAACTTTCTATGGCTGATGACGTATTCCCTTCCTCGGATCACATACTGTTTCGCGACTCACTTCGCGCCTTTGTCGACAAAGAAGTGTGCCCCGTCGCTGACGCACTTGATGAGAAAGAAAGTTTTCCGACGGTGCAGTTTCAGCGTCTTGCTGAGTTGGGCTACTTCGGGGTACGGTACCCAGCCGAGTACGGTGGCAGTGGTGGCGATAACATGATGTACTCCATCATGTGCGAAGAGCTGGCGCGGGGTTGGCTCAGTCTGGCAGCGGCGGTCGCCGCGCATACCTCGCTTGGCACAATGCCGATTCTTCGCAACGGCAGCAGTGAACAGAAGCAGAGATATCTGACCGCCGCGATTCGTGGCGAGAAAATCGCTGGTCTGGCATTGTCCGAGCCGGGTGCGGGGAGTGATGTGGCTTCGCTCCGCACGACGGCTGTGCGGCAGGGTGATCACTACGTGTTAAACGGCAGCAAAACTTTCACCACCAATGGACCAGTAGCTGACTTTATCGTGGTGGCGGCCAAGACGAATCCTGACGCAGGGATCAAAGGTATTAGCTTGTTTGTCATAGAAAAAGGAACACCCGGATTCATCAAAGGTCGTAAGCTCAAGAAGCTAGGGACATGGGCATCGGAGACTGGCGAACTGTTTTTTGAGGAATGTCGCGTGCCGAAAGAGTCACTACTTGGTGAAGAAGGGCGCGGCTTCATTAACCTCATGCAGACACTAACGGAAGGACGAGTGATGACTGCGTCGCTGGCGATCGGGATCGCACGGGCGGCGTTAGAGGCATCAATTGCTTATGCCAAAGAACGGATACAGTTTGGCCAGACGATCAGCAAATTTCAGGGTATGCAGTTTCGTTTGGCCGAGATGGCGACAGAGTTAGAAGCAGCCCGGCATCTCACCTATTATGCTGCGCGCCTTTCTGAGAAAAACGTTCCGTATGGCAAAGAAGCCTCAATGGCAAAGATGTTCGCTTCAGAGGTCGCCAACCGTATAACTTCTGAAGCGAGCATTGTGTTCGGTGGCTACGGCTATATGATGGAGTACCCTGTACAGCGCTACTTCCGTGACGCCCGCTTTCTGTTGTATGGAGAAGGCACGTCGGATATTCAGAAGATGATTATTGCCCGGGAACTGGGATTATAAAGGGGAAATGGGGAAAAGGAGGAGTTCAAGCGTTATTTTCTTCCTTTTCGCCTTTTCCCGTTTCGCCGTTTCGCCCTTCCCGAAGGAGGAAATCGTGTCCACCCAAACTAACGTTCAACTCTGGACTGATCACCTCGCCGGTGAGTTCGGTACCAAAGATGTCGAACTCGCTTTGTCCACGATGGTCGAAGATGCCTCGGTTATGCACATGCCTACACGCTCGGGAGGGAAGGGGAAAGCCGAGCTGCGACCGTATTACCGCGATATGTTCATTCCGTCGATTCCATCAGAATGGGAACATACGGTGACCAATCGAGTTCTGACCGAGGATACCATCGTCGAGGAGGCTAAAGCTCGCTTCAAGCACACCAAACAAATGGACTGGTTCCTCCCTGGCCTACCACCAACCAATAAATGGATTGAGCTTGAGTTAGTCATCGTCATTGAATTTCGTGACGGCAAAATGGCCACCGAGCGTATCTATTGGGATCAGGCTGCGGTGTTACGGCAAATTGGTAAGTTGTAACTACAGCCCAAACCCGACTTGTTGCCCAACGAGCGCGGCTCCAGCCTGTGTTATTGCGCCTTCCGAAAGACTAGCGTGCTGTGTCAACGTGTGAATGTCCCGTAAGCGGCGCTGCAGTGATGAAGTCTCGTAGACCGACGACCCCCCGCCAACGGCGTAACACGTATCAACGATGGTCGCGCAGGTTTGGGCAATCCATGAATCGGTCGCCAGAATCCGGGTCGTGAGTGGGAGCCCTTCGTTCTCTCCATTGAGTGCCAGTGTCCACAGCCGTTCCGCTTCGGTCTGCAGCAGTGCCTGCGCGGCGCGTAGACTGACTTCAGCCTGCCCGAGCCGATATTGTACGAGCGGGGTCTCAGCGAGTGAGGTGCGTGCGTACAAGCGCCGCTTCTTGGTCCCGACAAACGTAATGATGTCGTCGAGTGCCCCTTGCGCAATGCCAATTGCCACCGCAGCGATATGGAGCGAGAACACAGGAATCGGGAACACGTACAGAGGTCCTGGAATCGATGACCGACCGAAAAAGATATCCAGCGTGTACTCTTCCGGCACAAAGAGATTCGACACGGTAATGTCATGACTCCCGGTGCCACGCAGGCCAGTCACTTTCCAGGTGTCAAGAATTTCAGCTTCGCTGGTGCGAAAGATCATGCCACGCTGCAGAGGTGTATCAAGAAAAAGGCCCGGTCGTGGTTGCCCGTTTTCAGTGACAATGCAGTTGCCAAATAGCAAGTGACAATGCTGACAGCCGCTGGCAAATGCCCACCGGCCACTGACACGATAACCACCCTCAACCACTTGGGCCTCTCCTTGGGGAGCAAACGCACCGCCGACGATGACGTCAGGGGTGGCAGCGTAGAGGGTATCGAAGGTGGAGCGCGGCAGCAGCGCGAGTAACATCGGTGTCTCGCAGCCAATCATCACGGTCCAGCCGGTAGCACCGTCAGCGGTTGCTAGAGTCTCCAAGATGTCGATGCTGGTGAGCAGATCAATTTCCTCGCCACCGTGCGTCTTTGGGGTCAGCATGCGAAAGCAACCTGCGGCAATGAGGTCTTGTAGGAGACCTGGCGGTATACGACGCGCAGCCTCGATTTCACTACTGCGTGCAGTGATTGTAGGGACTAAGTCTCGTACTGCTTGAAGAGTTCGAGTTGCTCCGTCGGCCATTAATGCCTCCTCTCAGCAGCTTGCGTTCTTGACGTGACGTGACGTTTCAGCGAAAACACGCTTCATGACGTCCACAATCGCAGATTTCCTTACCGCCCTTCGTCCCGCCCTATGTAATGATGCAGTGGATACCTCCGAAGACACAGTCTCTAAGTATAGCCGAAACCTACTGCCAGGAGGAGACCGCCATCCAGCAGGTGTCGTTTATCCTTCATCAACGGCTGAGGTACAAATGATCGTTCGTTTGGCAAATGAGTATCGCGCCCCGCTCTATGCCATCAGCACTGGCGAGAATAGAGGACTAGGGCTGAGGAGTCCGATACAACCAGGGAGTCTGATCGTCGATGTTGGTAAGCGCATGAATCGGATTCTGGAGATCGATGAAACACTCTGTTATGCAGACATCGAACCGGGTGTGACGTATCAACAGCTGTACGACGAACTCAGGAGACGTGGCCACAAGCTGATGATGGACACGACCTCTGGCCCACCCGACGGAGGTATCGTCGGCAACACGCTCGATAAAGGTGCAGGTTACACGCCATACTTCGATCACTTTGGCATGAGTTGTGGGCTTGAAGTCGTACTTGGTGATGGGCGCATTCTGCGTACAGCCGACGGCGCACTGGCTGGCTCGAAAACCTGGCACATTGCCAAGTACGGGTATGGACCGTTCGTTGATGGCCTCTTCTTGCAATCCAACTTTGGCATTGTCACACGTATGGGCGTGTGGCTGATGCCGCGCCCGCCAGTGATTCGTTCCTTCTTTTTCTTCTTTCCTGATGACGAAGATTTCGCCGAGATCATCGACCTAGTGCGGCCACTCAAACTCAACAACGCCGTGCCGTCGCTTCTCAAAGTCACTAACGATCTTTATGGCTTGGGGACGGTGGCGACATACCCGTTTGAGCGCACTAATGGTCGCACCCCGCTGCCTGATGACGTGCGAAAAGAATTACAACATCAACATGGCGTAGGAGCATGGTGTGTATCAGGTGCATTCTATGGTGCTTCAGAAGAGGTAATCCACCCGCTAATTGAACGAGTGAAAGCGCATTTTGGTCGCTCAGGCAGAGTACGGTATGTGTCACATGAGGAGGCCGAGCAAAGCCCAATTCACAAGATCCATATTGACACGTTCACAGGTCGCCCTACTCGTAATGAGCTAAGCTTGCTGAATTGGCGTCCAGGAGGGGGCAATTGTTGGTTCTTACCAGCCACGCCGATGATCGGCTCGGTTGCTAACCAACAACAAGCCCTTTCGCGCCGCATTCTTGCTGAACACAAGTTGGAGTATATTGCTGAATACGTCTGCGGTCCGCGCATGGCACGTGCACTGCATGTGATTGTCTTTAATCGCCAAGACCCAGCGGAATGCCAGCGCGTGATCAATTGCTATCAGGCATTGATGAAAGCATACGCCGACTTGGGCTATCCGATCTCGCGTGCTCCGCTCGATTTTCAAGAAGAAGCAATGGCACGGTTGGAAACGTTCCCAGATGTTTGTAGTGATATTAAACGAGCGCTTGACCCGAATGGCGTGCTGTCGCCGGGGAGGTATGGCATTCACTAAAGGGGAAAAGGTAAAACGGGTAAAAGGCGAAGCGGCGAAAAGAGGAAACGAAACATTTTTGCCTCTTCCTTTTCGCCATTTAACCCTTTCCCTTTTCGCCCTGATTTAAGGAGGAATCATGTCCGCACAAGAAAATCTTAAACTGTGGGAGACGCATATTAAGGGCGAGTTCACGACCAAAGACGCCAATCTCTCCCTTTCGACGATGGTCGAGGATGCCTCGGTAGTGACCGTGCCGACAGGTTGGGGAGGGAAGGGAAAGAAAGAACTGTGGGGACGCTATCACAATGAGTTTATCCCCTCAATTCCGCCTTCGTGGAAGCACACGACGCTCAAGGTAACGGCTTCTGAGGATTACATCATTGAAGAAGCGAAGATCAATCTGGTGCACACCCAACAGATGGATTGGTTCCTGCCGGGGATTGCCGCGACCAACAAATCCATCGAGTTTGACATTGTCATCGTAGTGCAATTCCACGACGGCAAAATGGCGGCGGAACGTATATATTGGGACCAGGCCGCTGTGTTGCGGCAGGTTGGTCGATTGTAGGGCAATGGTGTTACCCCAGGAAACACTATCATTGCGAGGAGCCCTGCACGTCTTCCTTTTCCCTTTTCCCCATTTGACCTTTTCCCCCTTCTTTGAGAGTGAAGTCATATGCGTATCGCGGTCGATGTTGGCGGAACCTTCACTGATGTGATCGTCTTGGATGAGGCCACACAGACACTGCGGCTAGAGAAAGTTGAGACGATCCCGCATGACCCGGCGACTGGGGTACTACAAGGATTTCATAAAGCGAATGCCAAGATCGGGGCTATCAACTATTTCGTCCATGGCACGACGTTGGGGCTCAACGCGCTGCTCACGCGACGTGGGGCAAAGGTAGCGATCATCACTACCAAAGGATTTCGTGACGTTTATGAATTGGGCCGGACCTCACGTGATCCTATGTATGACCTCAAATATCGTAAGCCCAGGACGTTAGTCCCGCGCTCGCTCGCGTTTGAGGTAACGGAACGCTGCGATTTTCAAGGGAACATCCTGACTCCGTTTGATCGTAGGGAAGCGCGTATGATCGCGCAACAGCTCCATACACACGGGGTCGAAGCCGTCGCCGTGTGTTTCTTACATGCGTATGCCAATCCAACGCACGAACTGCAAATGGAAGAAATCCTGCGGCAAGAGTGCCCGACACTGTTGGCCTCGTTATCGCACCAACTCAGTCGTGAGTATCGTGAATATGAACGGACCAGCACCTCGGTGATGGATGCATACATCAAACCGGTGATTCGTAGCTACCTGGCGCGATTGGATGGCGCTCTACGAAAAGAAAGATTTGGTGGTCACTTCTTGTTGACCCGCTCGGGCGGCGGAGCGATGACTGTCGCCTCGGCGACCGAACAGCCGGTGCACACCGTACTCTCGGGCCCGGCAGGCGGGGTGATCGGTTCGCGCTATTTGAGCCAGCTTCTCGGTCAGCCCAACCTGATTACCTTGGACATGGGCGGAACAAGTCTTGACGCTTCTCTCGTTGTCGACGGGCAGATTACGATCGAGCATGAGGCCTCGCTCGAAAGCCTGCCGTTTTCTATCCCGACGATCGACATCAAAACTATTGGCGCAGGTGGCGGCAGTATTGGATGGATCGACGAAGGCGGCCATCTGCAGATAGGGCCACAAAGTGCTGGTGCCGTGCCTGGACCCGCGTGTTATCGCAAAGGTGGACAGTCGGCAACGTTCACCGATGCAGCTCTGCTGATAGGTTATCTTGATCCTAGTAATTTTCTTGGCGGTGAAATTGAGCTCGATCTAGAGTCCGCACGTCAGGCGGTAAGTCAGCTTGCGCAGCAGCTACGACTCCCGCTTGAACGTACGGGGGCTGGCATGTTGCGCATTAGCGAAGCGAAGATCACTGGAGCGCTACGCGAAATTTCCGTCGAGAGAGGCTTTCATCCTAAAGACTTCGCGCTTCTCGGCTTTGGTGGCGGCGGCGGATTCGTTACCGCCAGTGTTGCGCGTGAGCTTGGGGTACCACAGGCGATTATTCCACCGGGGCCGGCTAATTTCTCGGCGTTGGGGATGTTGATGGTCGATGTAGTCCACGATTTCGCGCAAACCCATGTGGTTGAGTTGCACAAGGCTGACGGCACGGTGTTGAAGGCGTTGGTGAGGAGTCTGATAGAAAAAGGTCAAGACACGTTGGCACGTGACGGGTTCGAGCCGCCTAACCGCACCTTTGCGTGTTCAGCAGATCTCCGCTACCAGGGGCAAGAACACACAGTGAATGTAGTGATTGCGACACCAGAGTTTACGCTAGAAGCTATTGTCCGTCTGGCTGCAGATTTTAACGCCGCACATATGACCCAGTATGGGCATTGCATGGACGATCCGGTGGAGATTGTCACTGTTCGCGTCAGTGCTGTTGGTATCCTACCGCGTCCCGAATTGCCAACCATTGTCCAAGGAACAGGAACGCCACGTGCAGCTCGTAAAGGAACTCGCACTGTCTATCAGGTGGCGCGCGATGGTTATGAGAACTACATTGTATACGACCGTGGACGTTTGTTGGCTGGTGATCGTATCGACGGCCCAGCGATTATCGAAGAGCCTAGCGCGACGACGGTGCTGCATGCGGGAGATGTATTGACAGTCGGGAAGTATGGGGAGTTAAGGATTGCTATAGGACAAGGAGACTAATAGTCAGTCAGGGAAGTCTTGATGGATAGCTTGGGGAACGTCATTCCGGCGAAAGCCTGTCCTGCCTGCGCCAGTGCCGCAGGCACAGGTGAGCTTTGTCGAAGGGTGGGAATCCAGGTTTCTACCTGGATTCCGGGTCGCGCTCGCCCGCGCTCGCTTGCCCGGAATGACGAGGCGCCATGAGCTTTCTTCTACTTCTCAGGTATCCTCAGAGCCGTGAACTGATCGGAGAATAGTTATGAACCCAGTAGACTCAATCACCGTCGAAGTCATTCGTAGTTATCTCCTCTCTGCGGCGCGAGAGATGGCGCGGAATCTGATGCGCACGTCATATAGTACCATTGTCTATGAGATCCGTGATTTCGGCTTAGGTATTTATGACAAACACGGCCGCATGGTTGCTGAAGCACCGGGGCTGGCCATCTTCACGCGTGCCAATGATTACGCCTTGCGCAAGATCATGGAATTCCTCGGCCCAGATGACATCCGTCCTGGCGACGTGATCCTGTTGAATTATCCGTATTGGAGTTCAACTCACACACTCGATGTGACTGCGGCCTCGCCGATTTTTTACCACGAGCACCTCGTGGGGTTTACAGCAGTGAAGCAACATTGGTTGGACCTCAAGCAAAAGGATGCAGGATACTGCCTTGATACTGTGGACATGTACCAAGAGGGTTTATTCTTTCCCTGCTCCAAAATTTACAAACAAGGAGTGCTCAATAAGGACGTTGAGAACATCATCCGCTTTAACAGCCGTATGCCTGATCGGGTGCTTGGTGATATGAATGCGCAAGTCTCGTCGTGTCGAACCGGCGAGCGTCGCGTGGCGGAGTTGGTTGAAAAATTTGGCCTGGAGACCTATGAGCACGCAATCAGTGAGATTCTTAACCACGGTGAGCGGCTTGCACGGGCACGTTTGGCAACACTGCCGAGGGGCACGTGGTCAGCCGAAGACTGGGTTGACGATGATGGGGTGGATAAAGACACTTTAGTGAAAATCAAAGCGACTGTGACTATCTCAGACAGTGAGATGGTAGTGGATTTTAGTGGTTCGTCACCGGCCACGCGCGGACCGATCAACATACCGTTTGGGTGTACGCTAGGCGTGGCTGGATTGGTGTTCAAATCGATCACAACCCCGGACTCGCCGGCGAATGAGGGAAATTTTCGCCCGTTGCGAGTGGAAGCACCGCCGGGAACCTTGATGCATGCGGTGGCGCCGTCGGCCACGTTCACCTTATGGCCCGCGTTATTGGCCACAGAAGTGGTTACTAAAGCGTTGGCGCAAGGGATGCCTGATATTGTTCCTGCCTGTTCAGGTGGTGATGTCTGTTCGATGATGGGCGTGGGGATTCACCCGCAGACCGGCAAACCGTGGCTTGAGGCTGGGAATGAAGGCGTTGGATTTGGCGGGCATGCGGGCGGTGACGGTGAGAACGGTATTATGCATTTGACTGAGCCCGGGTGTCATAATAATCCGGTCGAAGTGTTGGAAACGAAAGCACCGCTGCTCATCGAACGGTATGGTCTACGACAAGATTCCGGTGGTCCAGGAGAACATCGTGGGGGGTTGGGAGTGACGCGTGCTTACCGATTCCTTGCTCCAGCCTCTGCGGTGACATTAGTCAAGAAGACCAAGACTCGTCCGTGGGGGATAACTGGTGGGGAAACTGGAGAAAACTGCCATGTTATTTTACGACCAGGGACCGAACGCGAGCAGGTAACAGGTATGGTGTATGAGTCGATGACTCCGAGAGATGTTTTAGTGAACTGCTCCGGTGGTGGTGGAGGTTGGGGCGATCCATTCAAGCGTGACCCAGAGAAAGTATTAGCCGATGTTCGTGACGGATATGTCTCACTCACCAGCGCCAAGCAGGCGTATGGTGTGGTGATTCGCGCGGAGACAATGGAAATTGATATTGGAGCGACGAGTGCATTACGCCGAGGGAGACGGTTGAATGACTAAATGGGTCCAGAGGACTCGTACACTTTACGCGGCGACCCCTCGGGCATGTCATTCTGAGCCCTTCGACAGGCTCACTTGTGCCTACGGCACTGACGCAGGCAGGACAGGCTTCGTTGCACTCAGGGTGACACCTCTGCTGTGCCAATCTTTTGTGGTCTGATTTAGAAGAGAGCTAACTCAGCCTCAATTTGACCGCGAGCCTCTCTGCTTTTCTCTCAGTAGTGTGGGAGAAAACGTAACAAGAGCCGTGCGCTGCGGTGCAAAGGAAAATTGAGTCCATCTTGAGGGACGTCTCTCTCTTGGGGAGCTTTTTCAGTGGTCGAAGTCTCCTCATCCGTTGGCGGCGGGATTGTCATATCCGACGGAATTTGTTGGAGCAGCTTTGCCCAGGTGACCTGGATGATCTCATCAAAGCGAATTGGACCCTCCCGAAGCATTTCGCGAGCTAACGTGACATCAGAGCGCCCTTCCCAGACAATGCGTCCTTCCTGTGCATCCCAAATTTGCAATTGGAGACGCGCAGTTGCTGAGGCTGTGCGCGCGGCTTGGACCCCGAATGCGGTCAATCGTGAACTTTGGTCTTCGCGAAAGGAGACCAAAACTGGGAGGGCAAAATACCGAGCTTGGACCACTTTGCCGACTTTGCGCAAGGTGGTCCGTGGTAAGATATTGGTATCGCCATGCTCGGCGAGCATCGCAGCATAGGCTTGGCTAAGGCCTGCTTTGCTGACGCGATTCACCGCTAGGTTCGGATGAATGATCTTCTGGCTGGGCAAGCTGATTTGCATTGAATCCACTAAGCCTTGGATCAGGGAAGGTCCATACGTTTCTTGTCCTGTGTTGACGCGTGCGGCTAAAAACGTGACCCCTCCTTCTTCCAGGGATTCCCAACGAAAACCGGGTTCACAATATAACTCGCGCGCATTGGCTGACTGCTGCAAGAAAAGGCGGTTCATGGTGAAACTAGCACAGCCAGTGAGGAGGCAGGGAAGGAAAAAGAGACAAACAGTGATAACCGGTGCTCCTCCCAACGTCCAGGTCATGCCTCTATGCATGATGTCTTCCTCTCATCCCTGAGAACTTAACCACTCGTGAACTTAACCACTCGTCAAGATAGCGGAAATACAAGAGGACATGCAAATGGATTGCTCGCCTGTTTGATGGGTTGTCAGGTCGTCCTTTTGGAGGGCTTGATTCGCCAGGGTACTTACAGAAATCGGCTCACCCATGCAAACCCGCCAAGCAGTTGCAACGCCATCCCAATCACTGTGGAGATTAAGACCACACGTATCCAATACTCGCCTTTTCTCACGCCCCATCGCGCACCAAGCCAGGCGCCGAATGCGTTAGCAGCAGCGAGCAGCAGTCCTGGCCCCCAGGCAACCTTGTTATCAGCGACAAACACCAACAAGGCAGTTGCCGTTGTACAAAGCATCGCTGTGACTTTGATGCTATTGGCGAGAACCAAATTCATCCCACCCAACAAACTGAGAACGAGGAGGAAAAAGAGACCGGCTGCGACCTGCAGAAACCCACTGTAGATACCAATGACAAAAAACACTGCCCACAATCCCCAACTTTCACGAAAGGCATGTTGACGGTTGGCGAATCTCGTGTTGAGTTGTGGCTCTGCCAGCACCGGGCCGATCAAGAGTAGTAGGACGATACCTAAAATCGTGCGAAATTGGGTATCGTCGAGGCGAATCGACACCAATGCACCAAGAAAAGCACCGACTATCGTTGGTAGAGCCAGGGAGAACGCCAGTCGATGGTTAGTTATCTTGAGTTGATGATAGGTCGCTAAGGCTGCGATATTTTGCACTACAACCGCGACCCGATTGCTGCCATTCGCAAGGCTCGGCGGCAGCCCGATAAAAATCAGAGCTGGCAGCGTGAGCATCGAACCGCCACCGGACACGGCATTAATAAAACCTGCGGTGAGGCCACTAGTAGTGAGAAGAATAAACTGTGAGACAGAATAGTCTGTAGGCAGCATGCTGATGAATGATGAATGAAAATCTCCAGCTTTGCTAGTTCATCATTCATTTGCCATTTTCGCCTCACGAAAAAAGAGAGCCACCGAAACCTCATCGATGGCTCTCTCTCAGCAGCAAGAATTGTTGGTGATTGTTAGCGAGACTGTTTGCGAAATTTGGCTAGCCATAAGCCGATGAGCCCTGAACCTAAGAGAAGAACTGAGCTGGGCTCAGGGATTTCGGTGGAAAATGCATTCGGTCGCTGGGAAAGTAAGAACGGTTGCTGAGTACCATCATTTTCACGCAGCCCATAAGACACTGTTCCAGTGCCCCCATTCGCCAAATTCCCATCGAAGAAGTCTAGAAAGTCCCGTGCGTCAGAAAGCTCATCTACTGTTAAATTCAGAAAAACGTTTGAGGTCCTAGGGATACCGGAACCCTGAGCAAAACTCAATCCGTCAGTGTCATTGGATGTTGTGAAGCCAGCCGGGACAAACCCTGGATAAGGTAATATATCGTTGCTATCTTCTGTTTGCCCTTCCGGATCTAAGAGTTCATTGGCAAGACGCGACCAATCTTCGCCACTGTTGTTGGTGATATTCTTGACTATAGTGTAGTCTGTCCCTGGCTCTAAGTCACTGATTTCCAGAAATCCTGGTCCAGCTGATGTCCACGTTTCATCGATGGTAATTAACGTGCCAGTAACATTCACTGCGATAGAGCTGATTCCCTGATTGCTAGAATGAAGGGTAACTTGTACGGCATGCGCTGAGCCTGTGACTGCTAGAAGTAGCGAAGTGGCGATACTGAGAACTTTTATCATGATGATCTTCCTTACGTATTTGGTCTCAATGTGAGAGTGATCTCTGAGTCATAAGGCGTGGCAAAACTCTCTTGTCGTTAGTAAAAATCAAAAAGCCTCGTTACTGACAGTGACAGACCTGTGCAAGCTTGTCACTTCGTCAGAGTATTTCTCGTTGCCAGGGTGGACGGAGGATGAGTATCAGATCGACTGCTTACGCTGGAATACCCAGGCATCAAGAATTGAAGTGGCGGCCCCCAGGAACAATTTTCCTCACAAGCAATTACTATGCCGAGTGAAATCTTACAGTTAGTTTTCTCTGTTTTTATCTTAAGTAGCTGAGATCGCTCTACCTTCTCCTAGCAACTACATTACGTACTGCAAAGCCCAAAAATGTAAAGTTCCCGAAATGTAAGGAATTCCGACGCTATTGCACTGTCCTATAAGGTAACGAGAGCGAAAAGATGGCATAGTTAAGTTATTACGAGCACTTAATATTTCAAAAGGGAAGTTTCTCAATACTGTAATATTTTCCGACATTTATAGAGGAGAGAAAACCAATTTGCAAAAAAAGCTTATTATTCTAATATCTTACAGTCCAATCTGTTAGTGTTAAAATTTTCGACGATTTGGAGTTTGGGTGGGAGAGTTTTCTATTTTTTGGCGTATTAATAAGGGACGAAGTCACGAGGTTGTGCGTGTAGAGCTGAAGAAAAAAGAGTATGGGCACACGTAAGTGCACCCGTACGTAAGAAGAAAGATCGTTACCAAATACACCTTATGCACACTTCTCTATCGCAATTGCTTTAATCTGCTCCACATCATAGATGAACGTATAGCCATTACGGATATGCGGCGTCGCCCGCAGAATCAGAGCGAAGGCACAAGTTGTCGTCAAGCCAACGAGGAGCGGAGCGCCACTGACAACCGCGTTGACTGGGCTGAGTAAGCCGTTTGCTGAGCTTGCGTTTGCCAGGGGATTCTGGGTTGGATTAACTCCTTTAGTGTACGATAAAGACCAAGCAAAGAGTCGGTTATTCTCCTGCGTAACGTTGACGTTAAAGTTCAACGTCAGCGTTGGGCTCCACGGAATGACGCCACACTCATTAAGTACTGCTGGAATTGCCACATCTGCTTGCGGTGGTTTGTTGTCCAGCGTGATCACTAAATCACAATGGTCAACCATCGGTGGTAGGATTGCCGGTGGGGCGACGGTACCATCTCGGTAATCCACTTGACTCGAGGCCGTGGTGAGATGCGCGCCATTTTCGTCGAAGACTTCCATGCGCAGAATATAGGTACCAGTGTCTTCTTCGACGACGTGGGTGAACCAGGTACCGATCCAGTCAGGATTGTACCAGGCAAAGTGTGCGCGATCACGAATCTCATAGAGTGAGGTCTGTAGGTTGATAGTTTTGGGTCCTAACGTGTAGTCCTCACTAAAGAAGGTAATCGGATTGACGCGGGTGTCAGTGAGATCTATGTCGATGAATTTGAAGTCTGAGCTGCCCTGCTTGGCATAGGAAAGCCGGTAGTAGCGAGCAGGCGCACCATCGGCAAGATCGTTGCCGAAGTTCGCGTAAATCGACAACGTACTTCCATAAGCTACCTGCGTCACTGCCATATCGTGATACAACCCGTTTGTTTGATCGATCTGATAGACTTCGTCGTTACCGATACGAGTGAAGAAAGCTTCGGAGCCGACGGGTTGAGAATGACAACCCGTGCCGCAACGCACTTCTTCATTATCCAGCGTCAGGTCAATGTAAGCATTGGTCGTATTCCAACGCGTGCTGGTGTAAGGGTCCATGTAAATGACAGTCTCGACGCCGTTAATGATCTGGGTGACACGGATGACGACGTCTGGCCGCGCGTCAAACCGGAGACGTCCGCGACGAAAATGGAATGGCCACCAGCGGAAGCAGCACTTAAAGTTTCCATCACAGTCTGTGTAGGTTTCACAAACCAGTTGTCGGCTATAAAAACAGCGAGGGAAGATAAGCCACGGTGCAATCTTGGAGGTAAGAGTGAGGTTTTCTAATCGTGAGGCGATCTGAGACGGGATTGTTTTAACCTCGCCAACACGTGCGACTACCGTGGGTCCCACCATGTCTCTGATGTTCAAGCTTCCTGGAGGGTCGGGTTGCGGGTCAAAACCAACGTCTGCCCCTGGAGGAAGTGGTTGCGGATTGAGAGCCACAGCAGGTCGAGGTGGCAGTGGCTGCGGGTTGAGACTGACGCGATCAAGGAGAGAAGTCACTCGCTGTGTAGTACGAGAAAGGAGGTTAATCGGCGCTGGATCCGGACCCGGGCGAGGCGGAATAGGACGGTCCTTAACGAGGTCAGGAATACGTACTACGGGTCGATCGAGTAACGTGTCCCACCGCCGGGTGATGTACGGCCACCAGCAGCCTTCGCGGTCAACATCGAAAATCTCGACTTTGACAAACGGCACCGGGCAAAGGTCGGTTTGTCCTCCGACTTGCTGGCTCTTGCGCACGCGGCCGGCAACGCAAACACGGACCGGTCGCCACGGAAACCAGATGGATTGCGGTAAAAAAATCGCGGGAGTGAGGCGGAATCGAGCGCCTTCACCCTGCCAGTCTTTGGCAGAAAACTTTTGACTATGAGCGGACGATTGCCGTAACTGGTTGAGATCAACGTCGGGACCGATGAGAAGTTCAACATCTGCGGGTTGTTCAAGTTTGACAGGAATAGTAAACATACCTTTTGCCTCTACTGCGGCACTTCCGAGGAGTTCACCGTTCATCGCAAATGCGTAGGCAATAAGGGGAAGATCGCTTGGTATGCTTTGTTCCCCTTCTAATTGGAGTTGCCCTTCGATCTGGAAATCATTGCCACGGTCTGTGGTACTTTTTGCGTTTTTATCTTTTTCGGCCATGAGATATTCCTCCATAAATTGATAAATCCCCCCGCGCTTTGCGCAGCTCCTCCTTACGATCCTTCGACAGGCCTGTCCTGCCTGCGCCAGTGCCGCAGGCACAGGTGAGCCCAGTCGAAGGGGGCTCAGGACTCAGGATAGGCTTTGCGAAAGGTGGCATACGGGTTCCCTCCTTTGGCGAAGGAGGATAGGGAGGATTTTGCTAGCAGTATCAATGTGTGATCCGAGTTGCCAAGCCTCACTCCGCCATTTCTTTCTGACCCTCGGGGCAGCAACGATGCTCTTGATCCTTGTCGAGCAATTCGATCTTGCGCTTCAACAGCTCGTTCTCGAGTTTCTTGCGTTCGAGGTCGAGTTCGATTGCCTGCATCACTTCTGGTTCACAAATGTTGCAATCGTCCAGGCAGCCTTTCACAAGGACGCCTGGAGTAGGCAAAGATGTACGACGTTCAAATGAAAACTTCTTTTTCGTTTCGTCAGCAACCGTTCCGGTTGCTTTATCGAGCAATCCTGCGTCAACGAGGTCTTGATCCACTAGTGCCAAAGCTTGTTGACGGAGCGCCACGGGGAGCGGTTCTAGTTGTAGAGTGGGCTGAACTCTAGTGAATCCCACGGCTGCGCCAAACCCTGACGTAGCGAGACCCACCGGTGTCGCAAGCTGTTGACGTGCAACTACGCTGGCGCGCCCGATGGCTTCAGTCTGTAGACGATTGTTGTCGGTGGCCAGAATGCTATTGGGAATCGCCGAAACGTCGCCTTGTGACAGGAACGTATTGTTAGTGATCCTGGTATCGACAGCAGGGTCAATCACTCGCCGCTCGATGGCCTCGATGGTGAACTTTATGATCTGGGTCTTGTTAATCCGATAGAAGTAGAACGTCACTGCGTGGCATTTATTGGGATTGGAAAATTCACGCGAGGATGACTCGAAGTGATCTTCAGACTCACCTTGGGTGTGAGTACGCGTCTGGACTTCACCGATCGAGACCGTACTAGAGGCGCGTGCCCCCATTTCTGAGCGACGGTCCGAGGCAGAAGCGTGCTGAGAAAGTTCACGTAAAAAGTCGCTCGTCGATGAGGCATTATACGAGCCGCTGACATCCACAGACGGCCCACTGAAGATGCTTTCGAGCACCCCACTGGTCTCGCCATGCCCTTGGGCCGAGCCTTTCGAGGTATTAGTCGCGCGGGATGAGTCTCTGACTGTGAGGTCTGACATGAAGTCATGCATACTCGACATGTAAAAGTGTTCTTCTTGCGTCTGTTCGTTGCGATAGCTGATCTTACTCGCGCTATCGAAGCTAAACCGTGAGCGTCTATCGGTGGTAAAGAGGCGTACCTTCTCGCCTGGGAGAAGGGTCGTCGAATAGACGAGGTCACCCAACGCCATCGGGCCTGGGCAACGCTCTAGACGCGCATGAATTAGCACCTCGACCGGCACCGTTTGGCGTCGCTCGTTCACCACCACGGTGGTGTTGTGGATCTGACGATAATGGAAATCAAGGACGTCACACGCACGATCGATTTCCAGCGGTGGACAACATGGGACAGTATTTTCGGCCATACGCTTTTCTCCTTTCTTGACCTAATTTCTAACTTTTGGAGGAGCAAGGCGTATGCCACTAGTTGTGAGGGAAGAGGTACACGAATTGTAAGATTTTCACTCACGAGCAGGAGGACTTAGTAACAAGAATACATGACAGTAAAATGACCGTATTCTTACCGAGCAATGAAAAAATGTAGCGAAAGTAAGGGGCTAGAGGTGGTGTCAAATAGAATTGACATTTGTACTTAAGATGGGCTCTGTCGATGCTCGGCGATAGAAGATGGCAGCCTCAGTCAGCCTGCAGAGCAGAGACCTATGCCCTTCAGGTTGGCTCAATTTGACCATGGCTGTGGACGGCTTCTAATTTAAGTAGGGACCGCTACCAGCGGAGAAGTATACAACATGTTACTCTTGCACGGAAACCGAGGTCTGTGCCTCTGATGGCAAAGTGTAGAACTTCAGTCGCCTGCCGATACAATTGAAGAGGGAGAAGTACTCTTTTAGAGACTTTCGCAGAAAAACTTTATGGACGAGCTTACCAGGCAAGTGAGCGACATGTATGCGAGATTCCCGTATCCATCTCCGCAGGGACGGGGTCGGAAACTCAAGGAACTTCGCAATCTACTGACGATCTTTTCTTTGGAAAACCGCTATGATTTTAGGGGAAAGCGTGTTCTTGATGCAGGGACTGGCACAGGCCATCGTCTGATCGAAGCCGCAATTGCCTTTCAGCAAACACACTTTGTTGCCGTCGATATTAGTGAACCGCCTCTTGAGATTGCACGACAGGCGGCTGCCCACGAAGGGCTGCAGAACGTCGATTTCCAACTATTTAATATCATGAAGGACGAGCACACGCTTGGTACCTTTGACATCATTCTCAGCATGGGGGTGATCCATCATCTCTCTGATCCGGCCCACGGCCTGCGCATGCTCATTCGCAATCTTTCTGACGACGGGATCGTCTTTCTCTATATCTATGGGAAGTATGGTGGTCGTGAGCGCATGCGACGCAAACAAATTGTTACGCTGTTGAACAGCAAGGACCGGCAGGAATTTGCACAGGGTATCCGCTTGGTGAAGGAACTTGGCTTTGACTCTTTCGAATACGGCTGGAATCTGAACTTTGATGATGAAGAATCACGGGATGGGCTCATTGTTGATGCGTACCTTAATGTCAATGAAACGCTCTTCGATGCTGATCATATTTTTGACCTCATGCGAGGCTCGGGTCTCTACGGATTCTCCATCTACGGACTCACTCTTGACAAGCGAGGGAGTCTGTTCGACGCACGCTATGCGTCGTCTGAACGTGGCATAGGTGAAACTATCAACGTCGCGTCACACCTGCGCTCGCCGCTATTGCAAGCGTCCTACGATCGACTCTCTCTGGTTGACAAATACCGCCTCATCGATTTACTTTTCGAGCCTAACGGCTATACCTTAATCGGGTTCAAGGCCGGTGCCACACGTTACTTTGTGCCTGAAGGACGAGTGATGGCCAATGCTGTAATGATAGCCGATCTTTGATGCACGTTCTGTCAATAAGACCCGGCCACGAGTGCGTTCCTTTTAACCACGCGCCATGCCCGACACTGGCTCTTTCCATCTGAGAAGAAGGAGGAATAGGGGAGGCGGTTAATGGCAAAAATACTATGCGTCCTGCTGCTGTTCATTTCGACAACGTTAAACGCAGAAGAGAAAAAATTTATAACTGACCGTTACTTTCTTAGTGGAGACGGCACGGTCTCCCTGACTAACCCAAAGACGAATAGTTCGGCGCGCGTTCGTTATCGATCGTCAGAAGGAAGCTATCCGGTAGAGGCGCGACAGCAGATCGATAGGCTATTTGGCGTAATGGATGACTCCGGTGATCACATTTCGCTAAGATTGATTTCTGCGCTAGACTTTGTTGAAGATCACTTTCAATTACCGATCGTGCTGATTTCTGGATATCGCAGCCAGGAATACAACGACAAACTACGAGCGAAAAGCGGCGGTGCCGCAAAAGCGAGTCTGCATATCGAAGGCATGGCAGCAGATATTCAGGCGCGGAAAAATTTGGCAATGAAGATTTGGTCAGGGGTGAAAGAGATGGGATGCTGTGGCGTTGGTTTCTACGGCGGTGACTCGGTCCATATCGACACCGGCCCGGCGCGTTACTGGACGCAAGCGACCTCAAAAGTACACACCAACATTTCAGAGAACAACAAAAGCATTATGGTACGAACCGACCAGGACATTTACTTGCCTGGCGAGAAGGTTGAGGTGAAGTTGGCGCGTGTGACGGTGTACCCAGTGGGTGTAGCGCCCAAGGTCATAGTTAATGGGAGTAACGGATCACCCCACGAATTCATCTTTGAGGGGCAAAAAGGAACATGTGTGATCGTGCACGATACAACGGAAAGGGCATTTGTGTGGCGGATTCCCGATGACCTTCCACCGGAGGGAAAAGTACAGCTGCAGTTACGGTTCTGTAACAAACAGTTTGCAGAAATGCCGGACTACATTCAGTCGAATGTGATTGAAGTAAAGTAGCATCTTTATGGACAGAGCAACGTCCTATCCTCTTGAACCTCATCTCGGAGTGACGCTGCAAAGTGGCCGCGAGCAAAATCGTGATGCGAGGAAGTTCTTTGTTTTCCTTATCGCAGTGTCATTACCCTTGCTGTTTTATTCCCTGTGGCAAATAGGTCTAAGCGTAGTTCACCTCGGAGCTCACGAGTCAGGTGACTTCGGAATCATCCTTTGTGGCCCGCGAAGCTTCCTCCTGGATAGCCAGATGTCTCCGTATCAGAAGTGTGGGCGCACTCCGCTTGCGGGCTTCCTCTACCCTCCGTTGAGCATTTTATTTTTGTTGCCATTGGCCGCCATGCAGACGGGTATTGCCTTTATCGTGCAGTTCGTTCTGTCTGCGGCGCTTCTAGGCGTTATCCTCGTTGCTTTACGAGATTTATCTGGTGAAGAGTGGCCGCGGGATCGATTCAAGCACGTGGTCTTGCTCGTTCTGATTGTCTCGCTCGCGCCAGTCATGCTGACACTATTAGAAGGGCATCTGAACATCATCGTTCTTGCTACGTTTGTGACTGCGCTTGTCCTGGCGAGCAAACGTTATAATCGGACCGCGGGGTTGATTGTTAGTATCGGATTTTGGTTGAAACTTTACCCGGCGATGCTCGGGGGACTCTTTCTTGCGCGGCGTGAACTTCGTCCGGCTGCCTTTTGGGCCGTTGGGTGCGCACTGGTGTTCGCGGTACTGGGACTCATGGTTCTTCCGCTCTCCCTGTACATAGAATATTTTACCGTTTTCCTTCCGACGATGCAGGAGTTTTCTGTTCCGGGACGTACTCAGTCCATCACAGGACAACTCCTCTCTCTACAGACTGATCTCGGTACGCATATCGCAACCGGCGAACTCCCTTTTGTCTCTCGGCCACTGCCCTTTTCGTTGCATCTGCTGAGCGACGCTGTCTTGATGTTGGGAGGAGGTCTGGCGCTGCTACGTATGCAAAAAGGCGAGCCAGACTCAGGCCGCCCGCTGGAAGCGTTGGCAATTCTGCTGCTTACGCTCCTCCTCTATTCCCCGGTTGCTTGGGATCACCATTTTGTTTTGGCAATCCCAGCTATAGCTGTTTTGCTAATGCGGTTGAACAGGGGAACCTCTCGCATCCAACAGGTGCTAATTGCGAGTTGTTGGTTTGCCTTGACAGTGCCTGTCTGGACATCTTTTCCTCAGCGGCTTCTCTCTTTACCTGGTGGATCGTTTATGGCTGGACTTTTTTATATGCGTTATACGCTAAGTGCACTGTGCATGATGGGATTACTCATCGCCCCCCGTCTACGCGACGATTTCGCTTTGTTGCGCCTGCGGCAATGAATTGTTGCTTACTGCTCCCCCGGCTTTGTTATTCTCCCCGCTACGGAAGACGAGTGAGCGCAGAAGGAGCTTTATTCTTCACACGATGCGATCAACGAGCGGGCGAGGTTTCAATTCTTTCCTGGCCCCCCTTCGTACTCCTTGATCGCCTTTTCAATCGCATGGGCTGTGGCCGACGTAAACCTATCACCCGCCTGCAAGATGCGGTCATACGATGCTTGCGGTGGCGCAAGTTGTCCCTTGAAGTGCGGCATCACGTATTGTGAGATCAGTTCGTAAGATCGTAGTGTAGCCTGCCAGTCAGCGAAGTCGGCGCCAATCGACAGGTAGCAACCAAATCCACCAGACTGTTTCAAGAGTCGCTCGATCTGAGCGATAGCCATGTCTGGTGTGCCAATCACGCCAGCGCCGGTTTCATTCACTTCTTTGACGACCTCTTCATAGGTCGTGGCAGTAGATGGTCCCATGGGAAGAATGTGGGAAATGTACGTCATGACATTGAGAAAACCGAAGCGACAATCTTCCAACGCTTGCTTCTCTGTCTCTGCCACATGCATCGGACCGACCATGCGCCAATTGCGACGATCGACAGTCTTTCTGTGTTTAACTGCCTGTTCTTCGGCAACTTGCCAATGGTCATGCAGCATCTGAAAGCCGAGCGGATTGGTGGCAGCCAGGGAAAGAAGACCAACGCCAAAGCGGCCAGCGAGCGTAGCGCCAGAGGGTGAGATAGAGGCCGCAACCGCGATGTCAAAGCACGGGTAGGTATAGGGGCGTAACTGGAGCACCCCTTCCTGGATGGTGAACCAGTCGGTTTTACGGGTCACTGTCTCACCATTGAGCAGCGCCATAATCACTTCAAAACTTTCTTGCATCATACGGCGTTGGTTGTCAGGCTGGATACCGAGCATGAATGCGTCAGAAGTGAGTTGCCCAGGGCCAGCCCCAAACATCGTCCGTCCGCGTGTAAGATGATCGAGCATGACAATTCGATCAGCGAGAATTAACGGATGGTGATACGGCAACGAATTCACTCCAGTGCCAAGCTTGATATGGCGAGTACGTTGCGAAGCCGCACCGATGAACACTTCTGGTGACGCGATCGTCTCGTAACCAGCCGAGTGATGCTCACCGATCCACGCTTCATCAAAACCAAGGCGATCTAGATGTTCCATCAGTTCAAGGTCACGTTGCATGGTGAGGGTCGGATTTTGTCCCACGGGATGCATGGGCGGAAGGAAAATGCCAAAGCGCAATGGCCATTGTGTGTTCATGGGCTTGTAGTATCTAGCCTCGTAGTAGGGGTCAAGAGCGTATAGGCCTTCAGTTGACACACCTTGCTCTTCTATCCTACAGTGCCGCGCAGGGAGGGACAGGCTATGCCTGCATGGGATCTCAAAGACAAAGCCGCTGTGTGTGGGGTTGGTCATTCGCCGTATGGAAAACGCCTCAACCGTAGCACGATCGATCTGGCGGGCGAAGCAATTCGCAACGCATTGGATGACGCGGGCCTCACGCGAGATGATCTCGATGGACTGATTGTGAGTTTCGGCACGCCGATTGGGGCAGATGCCGATACGCTGGCATACGCACTTGGTCTCAATCTGCGAATGTATAACCAAACCTGGGCGCATGGACGGTTCACAGCCACGTGTATTCAGAATGCCGCGATGGCAGTCAGTGCTGGCCTGGCGAACCATGTCGCGTGCTTAGCCTCGATTAGTTTCTCTGGTTTTCGTAAACCAATGATGGGCGGATCGGGAGATTCAGAAGGAGCGCGCGAGGGTGGTGGAGGACATGGAGAAGATCCGGTGTACGGTATGACCTCACCTGGTGCGGGTGCGGCATTGGTCGCACAAAAATACTTTGCGAAGTATGGAGCCACGAGTCGTCAATTAGCTGCGGTTGCTATTGCAGAACGTAAGCACGCCTCGCTGAACCCCACGGCGATTATGCGTAATCCGATTACAGTCGAAGACCATCAAAACTCACGCTTTGTCTGTGAACCTTTGCATCTGCTGGACTATTGTCAGATCAATGACGGAGCTGCATGTGTGATCGTAACCAGCAGTGAGCGAGCACGCAATCTCAAAAAGCGACCGGTGTATCTCAGTGGTATGCAAGGACTGCCGGCTGGCCGGGAGGAGTTTATCTGGACACATCCAGGCTTTGGCACCTCGCAGCAAAGTGTGTTCGACTATCAGGCCGGACTCCAACCTGTGTATCAGATGGCTGACGTGACCCATCAAGATGTTGATGCGTTGTTCACTTATGACGCGTTTTCCATTTTGGTCTGGTCTGCGCTTGAACGATGGGGATTTTGTAAACCAGGTGAGGCCGCAGCTTTTACGCAAAATGGCCGGATCGAGGTGGGCGGCGAACTGCCTATCAATACTAATGGAGGCCTCATTTCTGAAGCCCATATCATGGGGTGGAATCATCAAGTAGAAATTGTTCGTCAGTTGCGAGGCGAGTGTGGTCCCAGGCAAGTTGCTCATGCTGAAGTCATTCAATGGGCAAATGCCTATGGTGATTCACTGATCTATCGGAGGGGATAATTGTGGCCGAGTACAAGAAACCATTGCCGGCAATTTCGTCATTGAACGCACCGTACTGGGACGGGCTCAAGCAACGCGAAGTCAAACTCCAGCGCTGCAATGGTTGTCACAGACTGTGGTATCCGCCGGGGCCGTTCTGTCCGAACTGTTGGTTGCGTAGCTTTATCTGGGAGAAGCTGAGTGGCCGAGGGAAAGTCAACTCTTGGGTGGTTTTCCATCAGGCTTATTTTTCTTCGGTGAAAGACGAAATTCCGTACAACGTCGCAGAAGTTGAACTCGATGAAGGCCCACGTCTGCTGACGAACCTTGTTGGTATCGACAATGCCGACATCAAAATCGGTATGCCGGTGGAAGTGGTGTTCGATGACGTGACCGAGGACGTGACGTTGGCGAAGTTTCGGCCAATGATGGGAAGGAATCGGTGAAACGGAGAAACGGGGAATCGGAGAGTCAAAGACAAAAAAGGAGCGACTTCTTTTCTCCGATTCTCTGATTCTGTTTGTAATGATGCAGAGACCTAAGACCTGACGAGGGAGGGCACATGCCTGGTATTCTCGACGGTATTCGCGTGTTTGACTTAACGATTGCGGCGGTAGGACCGTGGGCATCGAAGCTTCTCGGAGAAATGGGTGCCGATGTCATAAAAGTTGAAGCTCCGGAGGGGGAACTCTCGCACGTCATTCCGCCGCCGATCAAAGGCACTGCGGTGCTGTACATTTCGGCCAACTTCAATAAGCGGCATATCGTGCTGGACCTCAAACAAGAAGGCGATCGTGCGATAGCACTCAAGATTATCGAGAAAAGTGATGTGTTCATTCAGAACATGCGGCCTGGTGCAGTCGAGCGCTTAGGGCTTGGTTATGACGTCGTGTCGCAAGTGAATCCACGCATCGTTTACGTGGCGTCGTCGGCGTACGGTCGCACTGGGCCGATGGCGAAAGAAGCTGGGATCGATCCGAACTTGCAAGCCCTGTGTGGCTGGTGCAGTATCACCGGGCAGCCCGGTGGTCAGGGGGAGATGTTCCGCCACTTGGCTCACCTCGATATTTCGACTAGCACGGTGATCGTCGAAGCCGTACTGCAAGCCTTGCTGGCGCGTGAACGCACCAACAAAGGGCAGAAGATCGAAATCGAAATGCTCTCAGCCGCACTTTCGCTGCAAACTAGCCGCCTGGCCGAATACTTTGCTACTAATCAACAACCGCAACCAATGGGCAGTGCGGTGCCGACAACGGTCCCGCATCAAGCGTTCTTGTGCGAGGATCAGAAATACATCGCGGTCGGTGTGGTAGAGGAAGAGCAATGGCCACGGTTTTGTCGGGCGGTGAAATTAGAGGGGCTGTGTCCCGATCCCCGTTTTGCAACGAATCCAAAACGGGTTGAGTATCGGGCAGAGCTGCTTCCATTATTGGAAGAACGATTTCGTACCAAGCCTGTAGCTTGGTGGGTCATTCGTTTAACCAAAGAAGCAGTACCGAACAGCCGCATCGGAGATTTTGAAGCCCTCCGCTATCATCCGCAGGTAACACTGAATGAACAGATTGTGAATCTTGATACTCCGCATTGGGGAACACTCGCAGTAGATGGTTTACCGTGGAAGTTCGAGAAAACTCCGGCTGGACCGGTGCGTCCTGGTGGCCTTAAGGGAGAACATACAGCGGAGGTGTTACGCGACTTAGGGATCGTTTAGGCTATGGCTGATAGAGCATAGCTCGCGCACTGCGTTCGCTTGATGGCCCGCTCCACTTTTTTATAGCGTATGGCGCATGGTAAGAGCGCTCTGCCATAGAGCGGGGGAAACGAGCGAGCCATACGCTATAGAGTGAGCATAGCGAACGAGCTATATGCCAATTGAGGGAACTATGTCCGGTGCACTTTCCGGCTTTACAGTGATCGACTTAACACAAGGGCTTTGTGGGCCTTTCGGGGCGATGCGACTTGGCGACGCAGGAGCGGAGGTCATTAAAATCGAACCGTTGACGGGCGATTCAGCGCGCACGATGGGGCCGCCGTTTATTGGTGACGAGAGTGCAGTCTTTCTTAGCTTGAATCGCAACAAGAAGAGCCTTGCCCTCGATGTTCGTAAACCCGAGGGGCAGGACCTCGTGCGGCGGCTAGTAGCAAGAGCTGACGTGCTACTCGAAGACCTCGGGCCGGGTGAGACAGAGAAACTCGGCCTTGGCTATGTCGACCTCCAAAAGATTAATCCCAAGCTGGTGTATTGCGCCATTAGTGCATTTGGTGAGGAAGGACCACTCAAGCACTTGCCAGGCTCGGAACTTGTCGTTCAGGCGATGGCCGATTACACCAACTCACTCGGTTGCATCGGTGAACCACCTGTGAGATTGGGAACTGATGTTGCCAGTATGAATACTGGTATCTTTGCGTCACAAGCAGTCACAGCCGCATTGTTTCATCGCATGCGGAAAGGTGAAGGACAACGGGTGTCTGTCAGTATGCTCGGGACATTACTTCACATGCGTGGAATTATGTGGACGGCGATGAGTGACCCGGATGACTGGTATGGGTTTCATCTTGATCATTATACCAAGCCCCCAGATCATGGTTACAAAACCAAAGACGGACGAATCTATTTCGGCCTCCGCCGTGGTGACAGTGAAGATTGGGATCGCTTGCTGATTACCCTTGGTATGACTGATCAACTCAGTGATCCGCGTTTTGCCGATTTCGGGCGACAAGCGACGAGCATTGGTCGGTACGCACCGGAAGTGAAACAGATCTGGGAAGATGCCTTCAAAGAGATGACCAACGAAGAAGTGATCAAACTGATCCATGAATTTAATGGCGACGCGGTCTCATTTTTAGATTATCCTGCCCTTGTCTCTCATCCCCAAGTACAAGAACTCAAAGTGATCCAAGAGGTCGACCATCCGACTGCTGGAACGCTCAAAACTATTGGTCCAGTGTGGCGGCTCGCTGATACGCCAGCAAAAATGCAAAGTCCGCCGCCGACACTGGGACAACATACTGAGGAGGTTCTTACTGGACTAGGAGTGAGTTCAACCGAGATGGACCGCCTCCGAACTGCGGGTATCATCGGATAGCCAGAACCGACTCTCTTTTTTTGCTTATCTCTCCTCTACGCTCGGAGGAAGTCCACCACGACCCGTGCAAACTCCTGCGGAGCTTCAGCGTGCACCCAATGTCCAGTGTTGGGAATCGTCGTGAGTTGAGCAGCCGGGAAAATCTCTCTGATAGGGACGAGATCGTCGTCGCGAATGTAACCTGAGTTTGCGCCGCGAATGAAAAGCGTCGGCTTAATAAATGTGTCGCTGGCCCTGAACGTCTTCAGCATCTCATGATAGTTACGATGAATACCATCGAGATTGATCCGCCATCTGAAAGAACCAGCCTCGTTACGTTCAAGATTCTTGAGCAGAAATTGGCGAAGCGCGAGGTCAGGTAAGTGTGGCGTGAGTGCGGCATCGACTTCTTGACGGCTACGAATCGCCGCTGGATCAAAAGCAAACAATCCTGCAAACACATCGTCATGCCCAGGCGGATACACTTTGGGTGCAATATCGACAACAACGAGTTTATCTACCACGTCCGGATAGGTGAGGGCGAATTGCATAGCAACTTTCCCGCCCATCGAATGACCTAAGACATGAGCATGAGTGAGTTGATGTCGTTGGATGAATTCTCGGACATCTTCCATCATCGCATGATAGTCGAAAACCTCACTATGGGGAGAGCGTCCGTGATTACGCTGATCGAGCGCAAAGACCTGCAAGGATTGGCCAAAGGCTTTGCTCAACGTGCGCCAGTTTTCTAGGGAACCAAACAATCCGTGAAGAATGATCAGGGGCTGACCCTGTCCGTAACATTCATAATGAAGTTCCATACGCGTGCTATTGCGGTGACCAAAAGGCAATGTGTCCGTCAGAGAGTGCCTGCGGAGACCCCTTGTCCTTGGCTTCGATAACATACACAGAGGGGTTCTGGGCGGCGGCCGCAGGATGGAGCTCTGAACCAGCGCTGCCAGCGAAAACAAATCGTTTGCTATCGGGAGACCACACGCGGTGTGACAGCGCGTATTGATCAAAATACTGGAACACCAGGAGCGTGGGGCGAGATGGAATAAAGTCTGTGATCTCGTGACTCTTCCCGTCTTCGATATCGACAACAGACCATATCCACAACAAACTGTTAGGCTTACGTTTGGCGTACAGAATGTGTTTGCCATCAGGCGACCAGAAATAGGCGGCAAAGTTGCCCTTGACGAGTTGACGAGTTTTTCCTGAAGCGATGTCAACGAGTTGGAGGTTTTCGATCAATGGATCACCAGGAAAAGAGCTGGAGGCAATGGCGAGCTGGGATTGCGTAGGCGACCATTCCAGGGTGATTCTGGCGGGAAAGGTACCGAACGATTTCGGCGTGGTACCGTCTGCGGCGGCAATCATCAGCGCGGTTTTCTCTTGGTCCTTGGCTGTGTCACCGTATGCTAACCATTTGCCGTCATGTGACCAGGAAGGGGGACCAAACACAGAGGGTGAACGAGAGACCATGGTGCGTTTCCCACTAGTGACATCAAACAAACTGACCGAATGCCCTTCCTTTGCTGCTGTATCACCGCCAGTGTGCATTAAAAGCGCTTGCGCGTCCGCACGCCAATCAAAATAAAACGGGACACCCTGAGCAATAGCTTTTGGTTGTTTACCGTCGGTGTTCGGCCACAACCCAAGAGACAATGGTCCACCACCACCAAGGAGGATCGCGAGTTGTTTATTGTTTGGTGCCCAGTAGGCATAGATAGGTTGTAGCCCTTGGGCTTTATAAGAGTAGAGGACTTGGGCATTAGCTATATCAAAGATATAGAGCCCGTCAGTTTGGCTATCTTCCGCGGTAACGACATAGAAACATGCAAGGCGACTTCCGTCCGGGGACCACACTGGCCAACTATAAAAATCTCGACCGTTTTGCACACGCTGCGGAGAAAAAGTAATTGTTTGTAAAAGTTCGCCAAAGGCCAACTTCCGTTTCCCGTTGCCATCCGGCTGGACGGTGTATAGCGCGCCCTCGCCACCTATGTACGCAATCAGGTTCGGTCCCGCATGTACAGGCGACGAGATCAGCAAACTCATCGCCAGCACAAACCAGTAGACGAGCAACTTTTGACCCATGGCCGCTTCCTCCATACAACCGACAAACCTGACGATAACAAAGTTTGTTCCCAAGCGAAACCTGACCTGAGAGGTTATCCAAAAAGGAAGTGAGAACTGTCATTGCGAGGAGCCCCTTCGACTGGGCTCACCTGTGCCTGCGGCACTGGCGCAGGCAGGACAGGCTTCGACTTCGCTCCGCGTGGTTTATCCTGAGCCCGTCGAAGGACTCAGGACAGGCTCCGGCGGCGAGGTAATCTCTTTTTGGGCAAAGATTGCTTCACAGAGTTTATCCTAAGGCAGTCGAAGGGTTCGCAATGACTTGCTTCTTCGACTTCTCAGCCCTTTTCGTTCCAGAGGAATGGGTGATGGTAGGTAGGCATCAGCGTTCAGCACTTAGCTTTCAAGAAGCCATTAGCTTTCAGCTTCTGATGGAATCTTGTAGTCGTCTTCTCTCGGCTGAAGGCTGAGTGCTGACCGCAGACGTACGTTGACACTCTTTTTTGCAGATCGTATAACGATCGTGGACTCGCAAGGTCTATGAAATAGGAGAGCTACGTCTCTTATTTTTTTCTCGCTGCCTGACCGATCGGTTAATTGAAGGTAGCGAAAGCGGAAGGTAGGGGCAGTGGAAGAACACGAGCAGTCTCGTCTTGCAGTCGCGCTGGCTAATACAGAGATTCTTCAAGGCGTTAACAACGCAATCCTTCGATCTCAGGACTATTTTCTACATGAGCAAAGCTCGGAAGGGTATTGGTACTATCCACTAGAGGCCAACGCCACTATGGACGCAGAATATATCTTTTATAGCTACTTTATGGGTCGAGTGGATGAGAAGAAGAATAAGCGGCTTTGCGAGCATATGTTGTCAACTCAAGGGGAAAATGGTGCGTGGTCGCTCTTTTACAAAGGTCCTGGACATCTCGGTAACACGATCGAAGCCTATTTTGCTCTGAAGCTGACTGGGTACTCCGCTGATCATCCAGCCTTGGAAAAAGCTAGGAAATTCATTTTGGCACAGGGCGGGTTAGCTAAGGCTCAGGTGTTTACGAGAATTTTTCTTGCCTACTTTGGCCAATTTCCTTGGCTCGGAGTGCCTGCAGTTCCAGTCGAGATAAGCCTCCTTCCAGTGTGGTTCCCAGTAAATATCTATGAAATGTCGAGTTGGGCACGCGGTACTGTCGTGCCCTTAAGTATCATTCTCGCTCACCAACCCTATATTCCTATTCCTAGAGAACGCGGAGTCGCCGAACTATGGAAAGATCCTCCCCAGCATTCTGATTTGAGTTTTCCTCGCTCATCGCAATTCTGGTCATGGGAAAACTTCTTTATTAGCGCCGATCGTATTCTCAAGTTTCTTGGTAGAAGTCCGATAAAACCGTTGCGGCCGCGAGCGCTAAAGAAGGCCGAACACTGGGTGCTCGACCATCAAGATGTCAATGGTGGGTGGGGTGGTATCCAACCGGCAATGCTGAACTCGGTTATGGCGCTGCACAGTCTTGGCTATCCGGATGATCACCCAGCAGTAGCGAAAGGGATTCAAGCCATTGAGGACTTTCTTATGGAAGCCGGTGGACAACTCTTGTTCCAACCGTGTGTCTCTCCGGTATGGGATACCGTGTGGACAGCGAAAGCGCTGCTGGACACTGATTTTCCCACTGACCACCCAGTGGTGGTGAAGGCGGCAGACTGGATCATTGATCAGCAAATTTTTAAGCCTGGAGACTGGCAGGTCAAGAACCCAGAGTTAGAACCTGGTGGCTGGGCCTTTGAGTTTGCCAACGACTGGTATCCTGATGTCGATGATTCAGCAGTGATTCTCTACACCCTCAAACGCGTCACTGGTCTCGATGAACACAAGAAGGACTGTGCGCTTGCCCGTGGCCTCAATTGGACGCTTGGCATGCAGAGTCGCAACGGCGGATGGGGAGCGTTTGATACCGACAACGCACTGGACCTGTGGAACCAGATGCCTTTTGGTGACATGAAGGCGATGATTGACCCGCCCACGGCAGATCTTGCCGGTCGCTTATTGGAGACGATGGGGACATTTGGGTACGGGAAAGACTTCGATCGCGCCCAGCGGGCAATCAAGTTTCTACATGAAGAGCAAGAGATTGATGGTTCATGGTGGGGGAGATGGGGAGTCAACTATATCTATGGCACGTGGTCAGTGCTGATGGGGCTACGCGCTATCGGCGAAGATATGGCGCTTCCCTATGTGCAACGGGCAGCTCAGTGGCTTAAAGAACGACAAAATGATGATGGTGGATGGGGAGAAGATTGTCTTTCATACTGGGACCAAAGTAAGGCGGGGAGAGGGGACAGCACCGCTTCACAAACAGCATGGGCAGTCATGGGCTTGTTAGCCGCAGAACAAGAAGTGAGTCCGTCCGTGATGCGAGGAATCGCCTATCTGCTGTCGCATCAAGAGACGACAGGTTCATGGTCTGAAGCCCTGTTTACTGGTACTGGGTTTCCGCAACATTTTTATCTGCGCTACTACGGATATTGTAACTATTTTCCCCTAATGGCCCTTGGACAATTTCGTACCCGCGTACGAGTGCTCGTGCACAACGGCTGGACGACGGGTTTGACGAACTGAGATTAGGAGGAATGCCGCTGTGAGAATTCAAGCAAAAACGATCACGATCGATACTGCACAGAAAGTGCAGATCTTTGATATTACCCAAGAGGTGAAAGGATTTCTGGCCAGGTCCGGCGTAGGAAACGGCATGGGTATCATATCTACGTTGCACACGACGACGGCGGTTTTTTTTACTGAGGCCCAAGACGCACTGTGGGAAGATGTCGAGACTTTTCTCCAAAAGCTCGCAACCGAGAACGCCGATTATAAACACAATGACGCGCGCTTTTCAGACTGCGAACGGAAGAATGCCGCTGCACACCTGCGTGCTATGCTTCTTGGTGGCTCCCTGACGCTGCAAGTCGAAGAGGGCCGCTTGGTCCTTGGACAGTTTCAGCGCATCATCTTTGCCGAGCTTGACGGCCCCCGTCCTCGTTCGCTACGTATGCAGTTCATGGGCGAGGGGGTGGCCACACCTTCGCAGGTTCTCCGCGCATGGGAGACTGGGAACGGGCATAGCCATGCCCTCCCACGGAATGGGGAGGTGGGATGAAAAAACTTGCAGTCTTGGGCTCGACGGGATCGATCGGCGTTTCGACTCTTTCGATCGTTGGACAATTCCCAGATCACTTTCAGGCTGTGGCTCTTGCGGCGGGAAAGAATGTGGTCAAGCTCAAGGAGCAAGTCCGGCAGTATAAGCCTTCGCTGGTCTCTGTTAGTAGTGCTGCCGACGCGCAAGATTTGCGTGCGCAACTTCCAGACTTTCGTGGCGAGATTTTGTACGGTGCCGAAGGGCTACAAGCCGTTGCAACTCATCCAGATGCTGAGATGGTGATGGCAGCGTTAGTCGGTGCTGCTGGTCTTGCGCCGACGCTGGCAGCGATTCGTGCGAAGAAGACGATCGCATTGGCCAATAAAGAAGCGCTGGTCGTCTCCGGCGAGTTGATGACCCGCGAGGCCAAAAAGTACGGTGTGCAGCTCCTTCCCGTGGATAGTGAACATAATGCGATATTCCAAGCCTTACATGGACACCGCCGTGACCAAGTCAAGCGGATTATTTTGACCGCGTCTGGTGGTCCCTTCTTACACCGCCCGGCGGAAGAACTCTCTACAGTGCAGATTGAGGAAGCGCTCAAGCATCCGACTTGGAAGATGGGGAATAAGATCACCATTGACTCAGCTACCCTGATGAATAAGGGACTCGAAGTTATCGAAGCGCGATGGTTGTTTGATTTGCCGCCTGAACATGTCTCTGTCCTCATTCATCCGCAGAGTATTGTACATTCTATGGTTGAGTACATTGATGGGTCGGTGCTTGCTCAGTTGGGTATTCCTGACATGACGATTCCGATTTCATACATCCTGGCGTATCCGGAACGGCTGCCGCTGACACAGTTGCCTTCGCTTGATTTAGCAGCGGCGCAACAGTTGACGTTTTTCCCGCCGGATTTCGGTAAGTTTCCGTGTCTACGACTTGCTTACGACGCACTCACACGAGGTGACACCTATCCTGCTGTGCTCAACGCAACCAATGAAATCGCGGTCGAAAGTTTTCTCGCCGGCCACGTCCGGTTCACAGACATTGCCACTCTCAATAGTCGCGTACTTGACGTACATAATTCACGAACAGTGAGAGACCTTGACGAGCTCATTGCGGTAGATGAATGGGCGCGAGCCCAGGCCCGCGCGCTCCTGGGCCAACGAGGAACGCGAACTGCGGTTTCGGCATAAGTCAGAAGGGAGAGGGGGGGACGTGGAACAGACTGTAGAATTGTCGCCTTACGCTTCACGTCTACCGCTGGGGTCGTTGACCGATGCGTACGCGTACTGCCGCCAAATTACCCGGAAAAGTTCCTCAAATTTCTACGTTGCGTTCCGTTTACTTTCTGCCGAGCGCCACAATGCACTTTGCGCACTCTACGCGTTCTGTCGCTTCATGGATGACATTGCTGACCAGCCGACAATCGGAGAGTCTTCACTTCAAGGTAAAGGAAAGAAAGAGCGACTGGAGATCTTACTCAACGCATGGCGTGAGGAGTTACGACAGTGTTACGCAGGAACTCCTCAACATCCCATCTCTTTGGCGCTGTCTGACACCGTCCGACGGTTTCCGATTCAGCAGGCGCATCTCGCCGGAATCATCGACGGCGTCGAGATGGACCTCAACCGTACTCACTATCGCACGTTCGAGGAACTGTATGATTACTGTTATCATGTTGCATCATTAGTGGGGCTTGCGTGTATCGAAATTTTTGGCTACCGCAACCCAAGCGCGCGAGAGTATGCGGTCGATCTCGGCATTGCTTTTCAGCTCACTAATATCTTGCGGGATGTGGGAGAAGATGCCCAACGGGGACGTGTCTATCTTCCAAAAGCAGACCTCGCACGATTTGGCTACACCGAACAGGACTTACAAAATGGCATCTATACTGACGCCTTTGTCCGGCTTATGGCCTTTGAGAGCAACCGTGCTCGCGAGTATTACAACCGCGCTTTACGGAATCGAGCTCCAGAGGATCAGCGTTCTCTAATAGCGGCTGAGGCGATGCGGCTTATCTACAGCCGTTTGCTCGATACCCTCGTCCGACGGAACTTTAATGTATTTAATACTCGTGTGACGTTGCCCTCGTCGCGAAAGGCTCAGCTAGCGTTCCAGGCCTGGGCGCGTGGCTGGTTTGGGCTATGGTAAAAAGCAGGCCTTAAGAAGCAATGGAAAATGCCGATCATGTGCGGTACGTATGAAAAATCGCAAATGGCGTCACTTCTTGTTTGGTTTTCTCTTTGGTGCGGGGGGGCTGTACTTTTACACTTTTTACGGCGAGCAATACCTTAATGCTGGGCTTGATTGGATGCAGCGAGAATCGGACCGCTATCAAATCGAACATCCGCCTCCGAAAGTAGATTCTGGCTGGGGGAATGGAAAGGGTGGACACAGATAGCTCTTCTGTGAAACACGCGCTTGCAATGAGAGGACGCGAGAAATGGCCACATTGGTGGTCACCGACCAAGCGATTTTAAGGAGAGATTTGTAGGCCCGCAGGCATAGGCCTACAATGGAAGGCCGTCTGAACAACGGCCCCCTTAGTAAATGGTAGAACAGGCTACGCGACTGCGCGAAGTTTCTTACCGCCACCACGCGAGCTGCCAGTGACTCCATCATTATCTGGCAGATAGTCAGCGATATTAGTTTTGCCGTAGCGAGAACCAGGGAAAAGTGATCGTATCGCGAAAGCAACTTGACCCATAAGACGCTTCACTCCTGGGGTCTTTTCGGCCTCGCTAATAGGCTCGAGGCGAATAATCGCCCCGTCTGTCTTCTTACAAACCTGAAAGAAAAACTGCTGTTTTTTCCCAGGTTCGATAACGAGGGCTTCGAGGAGGAGCTTACTACAATCGGTGTTAATATAATACTCGCTCACTCGTTTGATCCCATCCTGATCGCGGAGAAACATCTCCGGACGGCGGATAACAATCTGGCGCAGGTCAACCGGTCCCTCAATCGTGACGTTTGGCATCAACTCTCTCTCCTTAACATAAGCGAGAAATAATGTGTTGTCCCTGTCGTTCCCGCTCACGACAACCCTGCTGGGAACCTCTCCTCTCAGGGGCATTTTTCTGTCCCTCTTGCAGAGAAAATGCACTTTCCATTTACCTGTCCTTAGGCGAGTGGTCAAGCAGCGATATTTACCCGGTGCACAACATAAATAATACTAGCTTTTGAGCGGAGAAGTTTAGCAGGGGAAGGAACAGGGTTTTGAGGGTAGGTTTTTCGCAAAGAAGAGACAAGGCAGCCTGTCCTGAGCGTAGTCGAAGGGCAGGAATTCAAGAGAAGCCGACGGTTACGGTTAAACAGCCTGGCTATCCCTTTCGGTAGGACCTGGGACAGGCTGCGCGGGTGTGACAAGCTATCATATTCAGAGGGACAGGAAACGCATGACAATTGCGGTTTGGTTGAAAAACCTTCCTTGGTGAGGAAAGACAGAAAATACCTTTGCCTGTAGTTTGGGTGACTATTGACAAGAAAATCGATATCTCCCTTCTTTGGTACTCTACTTTACAGCGTGTGAGTAGACCGGCTATAAGCGAGGCAGACCGCAACGCAATGCGGTGCGTGAGAGGAAGCGCGCCATGTTTTCTACACCTCCAGCCACCCCTGTACGTAAAAGCCCTTACGTGGTCTCTACGGAAGAGGCTATTGAAGAGATTCGTGCCGGTCGCATGATCATCCTCATGGATGACGAGGACCGTGAGAATGAAGGAGATCTCTACATGGCCGCAGAGAAGGTCACACCCGAGGCCATTAATTTCATGGCCACGTATGGCCGGGGCCTTATTTGCCTCCCTATGGCTGAAGAAATGATTGACGCCTTGGGACTGCCGATGATGGTGGCGAAAAACACGGCTCCGCTCGGCACCGCCTTTACGGTGTCGATTGATGCTCGGCATGGGATTACCCATGGTGTAGCGGCAGAAGACCGAGCAACAACGATCTTGACTTGTGCACGCGATGATGTACGCCCTGAAGATCTGGTGACCCCGGGGCATATCTTCCCCCTCCGTGCGCGTCGTGGTGGTGTACTCGTCCGGACCGGACAGACCGAAGGGGCGGTGGACCTGTCGCGACTCGCCGATCTGAAGCCTGCTGGAGTGATCTGCGAGATTATGCGCGATGACGGAACGATGGCACGTTTGCCTGATCTCGAAGAATTTTCCGTCAAGCATGGCATCAAGATCGCCACAATTGCTGACCTGATTCAGTACCGCTTGCAGCATGATTCCTTAATTCAACGTGTGGCTGAAGCACGACTTCCGACACGCTGGGGCGGAGATTTTGTTGCCCATGTGTATTCGAGTGGCGTTGACGAAGAAGAGCATGTGGTGTTGGTCAAAGGACATGTCGCTCCTGATGAGCCAGTACTGGTGCGGGCGCATGCCGAATACGTTCCTGGCGACGTATTTAGCTATACCCAGAGTAATACCAGTGCGTTGTTACGTCAGTCTATGGAGCTGATTGCCACAGAAGGAAAAGGGGTGATTTTGTACCTGCGCCAAGAAGGGCAGGGGGCCTATCTATTTCCTGATCAACATCGTTCACATAAACGATCACATCACGAGCCTCGACGCCCGAGTACAAATCCTGGCTCACAAGTGCGCGATTTCCGCGACTACGGTATTGGTGCCCAAATTCTGCGAGACATCGGCGTGCGCAAAATCCGTCTGTTGACCAATTATCCACGGCGACTCGTCAGTTTACCAGGATATGGCTTGGAAATTGTTGAGTGTGTGCCGCTTAACGGCATCGAACCCGAGCATACACCAGCGGCGACAAAGAAGAACTCCCGCGCGTCACGTGCCTCTGCATAATACTAAATTATGTCATCTTCCGATGTGCTCGTAAAAGCCACAGCGGCAGAGAAGACCATCCGTGCTGCAGTGGCAATCACGACTAACTTGGCTGACGAAGCACGCCTGCGTCATCGGACCGCTCCCACGGCTAGTGCAGCGCTTGGGCGTGCTCTCACCGCTAGTCTCCTCCTTAGCAGCACTTTGAAAGAGGCAGAGCGACTCTCTCTACAGTTTCTTGGCAATGGCCCGTTAAAGGGGATTTTTGCTGAGGCTAGCGCGCAGGGAGAAGTGCGCGGCTTTGTCTACTATCCCCGCACCCACTTGCCCTTAAGGAACGGGAAGCTCAATGTCGGCGGTGCCATTGGCGCAGGAACACTAACTGTGATACGCGATCAACCGTGGAGAAAAGAACCGTATCGTAGCATTCTCCCGCTCGTGTCTGGCGAGATTGGTGCCGACGTTGCTCACTATCTGTTGAACTCAGAACAGATCCCTTCGGCCGTCAGCCTTGGTGTGTTTGTGACGCCGGATGAGACAGTTGCTGCGGCAGGTGGATTTATCGTGCAAGTAATGCCTGGTGTCAGTGATGAGACGATCGTGCAGCTAGAGACAAATATGGCCCGTGCGACCCCTGTGAGCCAACTTGTTCGCGAAGGAGCGACGCCAGAGGAGATTCTTACTCATGTGCTGGATGGATTTGCGCCTGTCACTGTTGGTGAAGTTCTCGTCCGGTTTGGTTGCCGCTGCTCCCGTGGGCGAGTGCTTGGGACCTTAGTGGCACTGGGACGGGAAGAGATCCAGGCACTCTTAGCAAAAGAGGAAAATGTGTCTGTAACCTGTGAGTTCTGTAGTGAACAATACGTGGTTGGTCGACAAGAGGCCGAAGCGATGTTTGTTTCTTCACAATGAGGTCCGGTGCCGAGGATATGGAGGGCGTGCGAACGCGGGACAATCACGTGGGAATGGTGCGATGCGAGTTTGTCGAACGACTCATCCGTCATCTTCTCCTGCTTTGCACTATTCTCATGCTGGTGGTCCAAAGCTGGGCCGCGGAAATAGATTGGTCGACCGTCGAACAAGAAGCGGGAGGCCTCCTCAGTCGTTATATTCGGATTGATACAACCAACCCGCCGGGAAATGAGATTGCTGCTGCGCTCTTCTGGAAAGAAGTACTGGCAAAAGATGGACTTGAGGCACAAGTTTTTGAATCTCAACCTGGCCGCGGTATCGTGTATGCCCGCCTCAAAGGGAGTGGCGAAAAAAAGGCACTCATCCTGTTACACCATCTCGATGTTGTTCCGGCAGTGAAGGCCGACTGGGAGAGTGATCCTTTTGTCGGAGAGATTAAAGACGGTTATATCTACGGGCGTGGAGCAATAGATTGCAAGGGTGTTGCTGTTAGTCAATTCATGGTACTGGCACTGCTGAAACGCCTTGGTGTGCCTCTAAAACGCGACATTATTTTTCTTGGCACGGCGGATGAGGAAGCGGGTGGGCGGAGCGGGGCAGGATGGTTCGTTGACAACCACCCTGATCTTGTTGCGGATGCAGAATTTCTGCTGACCGAAGGCGGAGGTGTCCGGGTGCATAGCGGACACCGCTCGTACAACGTTGATATCGCGGAGAAAGCGCCGTGTTGGATACAGCTTGACGCCAACGGTCCAGCTGGGCATGGGTCGATGCCGCTACCGGAAACTGCAGTCACCCGCCTTATTCGAGCACTAGACAAAATCCGTCGTTATGAAACCGCAATAAAAATCACCCCTGCGGTGCAGGCCTATTTCTCAGCACTTGCTGAACGGGAGGACCCAATAAAGGCAGAGCAGTATCGCAACCTTGAACGTGCGTTAGCAGACCCGGTGTTTTTTAGGGAATTTACCAGCAACCCGGCACACAATGCGCTGATCCGGAACACGATCTCACCTACCGTGCTTGAAGGAAGTAACAAGACAAACGTCATTCCTTCCCGTGCGTCTGCACAGCTTGATTGCCGACTGCTCCCTGGCGAAGATCCACAACAGTTTGTGACGACGCTAGAGAACGTAGTAGACGATCCCGAAGTCCGCTTTTCCATTCTGTTGAATTTCCCGCCGCTGGCCTCAGACGTTGAAACCGAATTGTTTCGTGCGATTCGGACGGTCGCAGAAAAGCATGACCCGCAGGCACCCGTCGTACCGTCTGTATTGGGTGGATTTACCGACGCGCACTACTTCCGCCGCAAGGGCATTGTGAGTTATGGATTTAGTGGAATACCACTCGGAGAAGAGGACACCCGACGAGTGCATGGCGTCAATGAACGGATTCCGCTCGGGAGCTTACAAGAAGGGATCAAATTATTACTCGACATTGAGCACGAACTCAATAAATGAGTACATCTGCCCCTCTACTGCCAAGAATAATTGGGACTTGCGATTGGGTCATAGGTGAACTTTCCTTTAGTGCAATTGGTGTGTTCTCCTTGAACTTTTGCGATCTGTGTGTCCGACGCATTGACGGTGATAACAATGCCATTATCCTCGGTTTGCACCGGAGGAACACCGGCATAGGTCTGAGCCGTGGCGTATCTCCCTTCTAGGGAAGTCACCGTATTGTGAACATCCGACTCAATGCGAGAACAAAAAGCATTCGCGCGATACGAGGCATATTGAACGATAGCAATTGCAGACAGAATTCCTACTATGGCAACGACAACTAGAAGCTCGAGCAGGGTAAAGCCTTTCATGTTTTTCATATTGCCTCATGAATAAGTGTGTGATTCAGACAAGCAAAAAGTGAGCCAAGATGTCGTTCTCGAGACTCCTAAATGGTAAGCTAAGAAATATTGAAGCGTTATGTATAAAAGAGAGTTCTTCTCCAATTTTTCCTTGCCATGTTTTGTCAGAGTTATCATTGTGTGTCGCTGCGAGATATCTGTAGGCAAAATTTGTCATTTTAGATACTTCAGGCGAGAGTGGTCGATGATATACAAGAAAGTGCCTCATTAGATAAAATACACAAGAGGAATTGACTTCTACGCGGACAAACGGAACCACTGCTGGTCAGTTTTGTCTTCCTGCTCATGGTCGTGTATTTTATCTGGAGTTGATTCCTTAACGACATAGTGAGGTCTGCCTCTTACTTCATCATAAATGCGCCCAATATATTCTCCCATAATGCCGAAGGTGAGTAATTGAATACTGCTTATAAAGAGGCAAATAGAAATAAACATAATATAATAAGGTGCCGGAGTAGGGGTAGAAAACTTCCAGTAGATGAAAAAAACGGCCATCACTAAGGCAAAACTGCCGGTCATCAGACCTAAGTATGTGGCAATGCGTAGAGGACTACGAGAAAAGGAAACCAATCCGTCGATGGCTAACGAAAGGGATTTTAGGAAGTTATATTTAGGTTCTCCACTAAAGCGTTGTTGTCGATCAAAAGGGATTTCTGTGTGACGGAAACCAACCCACGCACGAAGGCCGCGAACGTAACGGTTGCGTTCTGGCAAGCTATTCAAGGTATCCACGACAGTACGATCGAGGAGGCAGAAATCTCCTGCGTCGAGCGGGATAGTGGTTTCTGAGATCTGTGTGAGCACGCGATAATAAGTCCATGCGAATACTCGCTTAAGAAGCGGGTCGGCATTTCTTTGCAGCCGCTGTCCGATAATGACGTGATACCCTTCGCGCCATCGTTGGAGCATTTGCGGAATCAGTTGCGGCGGATCCTGAAGATCGGCATCCATGACTACGACCGCATCCCCGGTTGCATGTTGGAGGCCGGCAGTAACACCTGCTTGGTGACCAAAGTTGCGGGAAAAACTAAGATACCGGATGCGCGGATCATGTCGAGCTGTTTGACGAAGCCAGTCAAGAGTCCCATCTATCGAAGCGTCGTCGACAACTAATAACTCTATATGAGCGTCGATATTCTCGAAGACCTCAACTAGTCGAAGATACAACTCCGGGAGATTTGTCATTTCATTATATGCCGGAACAACGACGCTAATGAGAGGAACAGCTTGTTCTGTCATAAGATTTCTCTCTTTTTGTTCATTTCAATGAGACTGTCGTGATTGCACAAGCAAGGCTTGATGGTACGGCTGATGTGACCGATAGAGGTGCATGCGTTCTGCCATCAGGACAGCATGGTCCTCCTGGTGTTGTGATAGCGAGAGATCAATAGCTGTCTGAGCGACCCTGACCGCCTCTGAAAATTGTCCCTCCTCGGCATAAGCGGCAGCAAGCACGTCTAGAAGTGCAGTGTTTTGGTATGCTGTTATTTGACAAGCTGTTGTGGCAAGAGTCAGAGCTTTTCTACCATCTCGGAGGGTGGAGTTCGGATGAGTCGCAAGAGTCCAAGCAAGTGCATACATGGTTTGAAGCGATTGGGGCTCCAATTCTAAAGCTCTCTCGAGATACGCTATGGCTTCTCGCTGATGAATTTCTTCAAATTTCTCAGGAGCCTGAAGATAAAGAACACCAAGATTATAATAAGCCTGCGGTATTAAGGCGCGAGAATGGATAGCGTGACGAAAATATCTCTCAGCCTGTGATATTTTTCCTTTACTCCAGAAAGCTGATCCGAGAAGGCTGTTAAATCGTGACTCGCCAGGTTGGAGATAAACCGCGTTTAACCCATGTTCAATTGCACTGTCAAGGTTTCCTGTCTTCGTCATCACGAGAGCCAGATTGAATTCTGCTTCAGCAAGATCAGGCTTCAGATAAACAGCCTTTTCAAAGTGGGGCAATGCTGATTGATAGTCGCCTCGTTCAAGAAATACTCGGCCGAGGTTATTCTCAGCAACCCAACTCGATGAATCTTTGGCTAATGTATCAAGCCACAAGGCCTCAGCGCTTTGATAAATATATCCCTGCCTCCAGGTAAGAATACCAAGACTAAGCAACAAACAGGCGAAAAGGCTTCGAACTACAACGGTCCGGCCAAAGGGCATTTGGTTGTCTGTGTTAGGTCTGTCTAGGAGAAACCGAGTGGTAGTCCCGACAGTAATCGCGATAACACCAATACAAGGAAGATATTGGAAATGGTCGGCAACGAAAGTGTACCGCATCAAATAAAAATCAAAGAACCCCAGGACAGGAAATAAAGTACTGATGAAAACCAACAGAGCAGCAAGGAGTGATCTGCCAGTTTTTCTCTGCAAGCATACCACTCCTACAAGGGCGATAAGAATACTTACGAGATAAAGATAATTCGCTAGTGTTGTACTATCGACTGTCCAGCGTGGATAAATATAACTTAGATTCAGAGGCCAAAAGAGTTTTCCTAGATAGAACCATAAGGCCCGACCGGCGACGAGGATTCTCGTGGGAAAGGAAAAAGTCCAATCTGCGCCCCTGGCTCCTGACACTTCCCTCTCGACAACCAACGTCACGGCGGCAAATACTAAACCTAGACCTACAAATGGGACCATACGAAGTATGTCTCTTCTCTGAATCTTTCCGGTTTTCCACCAGATTAATATAAAAATAACTGCCGGAAGGGTGCAGGTTGCGGTTTTGCTGAGCAATGCACCGAGGAAAGAGACCAAAGAAAGTATGTAATATAACCAAACACGATGAGAGGTTTTTTCAATGGCAGCTAAAGGAAAACATCGTAAATAATAGAGGAGAGAAATAAAATAGAAGAAACCCGAAAGGACGTTTTTTCGTTCTGAGATTTGTGCCACTGATTCGACTTGCACGGGATGAAGCGCAAAGAGCGCGGCGGTCAGCCATGCCCCAGGTACTGCAAGGTGTCGCAGCACGCACCACAAGAGCAGTGCGTTGCTGGCGTGGAGCACGACA